>Ga0210051_1000192_pt1 | contig 50077 bp, 41 predicted proteins | sample CryGey092014_all_FD_185464 | JGI IMG/M metagenome (GOLD analysis project Ga0210051, IMG submission 185464) | Groundwater microbial communities from aquifer - Crystal Geyser CG23_combo_of_CG06-09_8/20/14_all (SPAdes) (version 2) | ecosystem: Environmental > Aquatic > Deep subsurface > Groundwater...
AGGGCGTGCCGCTAAGGCATAATGCATTCGTCGGTTACGTCCTGGATAATGTAGATCCGGCCAGCCCGGACATAGAGGAAAGAAACCTCCTTACAGTCCCTTTGTATCACGTGGCGGGCATCCAGGCAATGCTGGCCGCCATGTACGGTGGCCGGACCCTGGTGTTGATGAGACAGTTCGAGGTCAAGGAATGGATGGAAACTGTGCAGCGGGAGCGGGCCAGCCGCGCCATGCTGGTGCCGACAATGCTGAAGAATGTCATAGATTATCCCGATTTTGCGAAGTACGATCTGAGCAGTCTCCGGGTAATCACCTATGGCGCAGCTCCCATGCCCTTTGTAGTCATCACTAAAGCGATGGAAGTAATACCTTGGGTGAGGTTCATCAATGCCTTTGGGCAAACGGAAACCGCCTCGACAATAACAACCTTAGGCCCCGAAGACCATATTATTGAGGGCACTCCGGAGGAAAAGGAGAAAAAGTTGAAGAGGTTAGCCTCCTCAATCGGGTGTCCCCTGCCCGATGTGGAGGTAAAAATTGTTGATGAGAATGGGAAAGAGTTACCCCCCTTCGAGGTGGGAGATATCGTGGCGAGGGGGCCCCGGATAATGACAGGCTACTGGCATGATGAGCAAAAGACAGCGCAGATATTCACCCCCGAAGGATGGCTGATCACGGGAGACAGAGGATACATGGATGAGGAGGGATACATATTTTTAGCCGGTCGTGCTGATGATATGATCATCAGGGGGGGGGAAAATATCTCACCGGAAGAAGTTGAAAACGTGCTCTACTCTCATCCCAAGGTGGCGGAAGCGGCAGTAATCGGCATACCTGATCCGGAATGGGGGCAACAGCCCATGGCTATTGTGGTACTTAAGGAGGGCGAGGTTGTCACCGCCGAAGAAATTATAGAGTACTGTCACTCCCGGCTGGCAGGTTTCAAGCGCCCCCGGTCGGTATCCTTCGTTGATTCCCTGCCCCGTACCCCCACGGGTAAGGTATTGAAGAGGATACTCAGGGAACAATATGGACAGCCGTAGGACAAGGGCAAGCTGATCGCCGATTACTTACAATATTTGAGGAGGTTCAAGGAGAGATGGCCAATCAAATAGGCAAAAGGTATCTTTGCAAGAAGTGCGGCACAGAGTTCATCGTCACTCGTGGTGGTGATGGTACATTGAGTTGCTGTGGCCAGCCAATGGAGCTGAAGACTACAGAAGCAAAGGGGAGCAGGTAGACATGGCAAACCAATTAGGTAAAAGGTATAAGTGTAGTGTTTGCGGTACCGAGGTGCTCTGCACCAAGGCCGGTGATGAAGGTGCGGTTATCTGTTGCGACAAAGGAATGGAAGTTCAAGAACCACGACCTTTACCATCCTCCGATTAAGTGGGTCAGATCCATAGCGGGAGTGTACTTGCACCTGCCGCCCTCTCACGGGGTGTTTCAGTAATGGCAATAGAAGGAAAAGAAACAGCCCCATTGACAGGGCTCCGGGTTTTGGATCTGGCTGATGAGAAGGCATCCTTTTGTTCCAGACTCTTAGCCGATATGGGGGCCTATGTTATCAAAGTGGAGAGACCCGGCGGCGACGCCTCGCGGCGGATAGGCCCCTTTTGGGGGAAGAGACCAGAGGCGGACAAGAGCCTCTTCTTCTGGTACAACAATGCCGGCAAACTCGGGATAACCCTGAATTTGGAAAGTATGGAAGGGTGGGGGATCTTTCTCCGGTTGACCGGCAGGACTGACGTGGTGGTAGAGACCTTCCCGCCGGGCTACTTAGAGAAGATCGGCCTGAACTACGAGGTATTAATGGAGAAAAACCCCCGCATTATCCTGGCCTCGGTTACTGGCTTTGGACAAACCGGACCATACAGGGGGTACAAATCCTGCGATATCGTTGCCTCGGCCTCAGGGGGACAGATGTACGTCTGTGGAACCCCTGATACTTCACCCCTTTGCCCCTATGGGCAACAGTCGTATTATGCTGCCTCCCTCTTCGCTGCTGTCGGCATCCTCATCGCATTGCATGAACGAAACAAAAGCGGCAGGGGGCAGCATCTCGATGTCTCTCTCCAGGAATCCGTAGCGGCAACCCTTGAGCATGTCATGGTTCGTTATTTCTCCGAAAATGCCCTGTCCGAGAGAAAGGGAAACATCCACTGGACCGGCTCTGCTTCTCTCCTACCATGTAAAGACGGTTACATCTTTATCACCTTTAACCGGGAGTGGGAGACCCTTGTCGAGCTGCTGGACAGTGAGGGGATGACCTGTGACCTGGGGGAAGAGAGGTGGAAGGAAGAGGACTACCGGAGGCAACATGCAGGTCACATTATCGAGGTGTTGACCTGCTGGACAATGACCCACACGAGAGCAGAGCTTTTCGAACTGGGCCAGATGATGCACTTCCCCTGGGCACCCGTTAATTCACCGGAGGAGGTCTTCCGCAGTCCTCAGCTCAGGGCACGGAACTTCTTCTTCCCCGTAAACCACCCCGAGGCCGGCACTTCCTTTCTCTATCCCGGTCCCCCTTACAGGTACGGCGGCTCGTCATGGAAGATGCGAAAACGGGCCCCTCTCCCCGGTGAAGACAATCTCTCCATCTATCAAGGAGAACTGGGGATTTCGCCTGAGAAACTGGCCAGACTTTCCTCTACCGGAATTATCTAATAATTATAGTGGACCCAAAAATTTGGACAGTGTGTTAAGTTACACTTGGGAGTAAAAATGAGGAGGACCAATCGGTTATTCAGGAGATATCACCATGAACACTCTACGCGAACTTTGTCAGCCCAGGGAGTCCGTATTTGATCGTAGTCGACTTGATACGGTCTATAATCTGGATGATCTACCCGCAATCAAACCGGATGAGTTCTTCGCGGAAAACTACGTCACCGAGGGCATGAGGATTCTCCTCACTGAAGCCTTCAATCGCCTGGAGGGTAAAACAACCGGCGCTTCGGGTACATTCTTGCTCAGCCAGTCCATGGGCGGCGGAAAAACCCATAACCTCATTGCTCTGGGACTTCTGGCGAAAATCCCTAAATATCGCAAGAAGGTCATGTCCGAATTTTACAATCCGGGAGACTTGGGGGCGGTAACTGTTGTGACTTTCAGCGGCAGGAAGACAAGCACTCCCTTTGGCATCTGGGGAGAAATTGCTGAGCAGCTCAACCGTAAGGCTGTGTTCAATGAGTTTTACAGCCCCCTGATTCCACCGAGTCCCGACAAATGGGTTGAACTCTTGAAGGGGGAACCGGTGCTCATCCTCCTTGATGAACTGCCGCCATATTTTGAATCATCGAAGGCTGTCGCTGTTGGAGATACCTACCTGGATCGTCTGACGACCGCAGCCCTGGCAAACCTTCTTGTTGCCGTGAATGGCAACAAACTTCCCAGAGTATGCGTGGTCATCACGGATCTCAGCGGCACAGCGTATGCAAGTGGAAGCGCAGCCATCACCCAGGCCCTGCAGTCCCTGAGCGATCTGGAGCAGGAGGTTCATCGGAATGTCACTCGGATTGATCCGGTCAAGATGAACACCAATGAACTCTACCACATCCTCCGAACCCGCATTTTCGAGAAAACACCCGCCACGTCAGAAGTGGAGGAGGTCGCCAGTGACTATAGCGTCGCGCTGGAGAACGCCAAAAAGATGGGCATCTCGGAAGTGTCCCCCGACCAGCTAAAATCCGACATCATCAACGCCTATCCCTTTCACCCCGCTATCCGGGACCTCTATGCCCGGTTCAAGGAAAACCGGGGATTCCAGCAAACCAGAGCCCTTATCCGGATTATGCGGATCATCGTCTCCAATCTCTGGACTTCTGGTAATGCAGGCAAGAGATATCTCATCGGTCCCCATGAGATGGATCTCATGGATGCTTCTATGCTGGGGGAGATCCGGCAGATCAACCCTGGTCTGGAAACCGCTATTGCAAGGGATATCGCGGCGGAAGGCGGCAGCGCCCTGGCCCAGCAGATTGATGGGGGAAAAATCACTGATGCCCAGGATATTGCAAAACTGATTTTCCTTTCATCCCTCTCCACAGCCACGAGTCCCATACTGGGTCTGGGAAGGTCGGAGCTCATCGGCTATCTTGCCGCTCCAGACCGGGATGTGGTCAACCTGCGTAATGTTCTGGATCGCCTGCAGGCAGACGCCTGGTATCTTCATGTTACCCGGGACGGCAAGCTGTTTTTTAAGAATGTGGAGAACCTGAAAGCCAAGGTTGCCACCTATGCCAGAAACAAACTTCGAGAGCAGCGGGAGAAGGAACTCCGGGACCGCCTGGGAGAAATGTTCAAGATCACCACCAAAGCGGCCTACCAGAAGCACCTCCCCCTGCCGGCCCTCGATCAGATACAGCTTCAGCAAGACAATGTGACCCTGGTCGTCTTCCGGCCGGCGGAGGATTCTTTTCTGGCTATCGAGGAATTTTACAAACATCAGCAATTCAAGAACCGGGTCTGTTTCATGACCGGCGCCGCCAAGACTTACGATACGGTTCTGGAGCGGGCAGCGGAATTAAGCGCCATCCGGACCATTATCGGGGAGATGAACCAGGAAGGCGTCAGAGAAAGTGATCCCCAATATATAGAAGCGACGGAAATGCTCACCAAGCTGGAAGGACGATTTTATCAGGCCTGTCGCGAAACCTTCACAATCCTGTACTATCCTGCCAAAACCGGCCTTGCCCAGGTGGATCTGGATCCGAAGTATGTAGCCAATGAGTACAAAGGAGAAGAACAGGTCCTCAACGCCCTGAAGGAGTGTTTCAAGTACACGGAGGATATCGCCCCTGATGGAACATTCCGGAGTCGGGTGGAAAACAGGCTCTGGCCGGTCGGTGTCAGGGAGGTCGCATGGAGCACCATTATACAGCGGGCCGCTACAGATATTTCCTGGGTCTGGCATCATCCGAACGCACTGGACACACTCAAGGACGAACTCGTCAAACGGGACATCTGGCGTGAAACAATGGGCTATGTCGACCGTGGCCCCTTTGAGAAACCGAGAACCTCCGTTCAAGTACAGGTGCTCAACCGGGACGAAAATACGGGTCAGGTGACTGTTCGCATCCGTCCCCTCAATGGGGATGTTGTGCACATGGAAACAGACGGCGTGGCATCCACGTCCTCAAAGAAACTCGAAGATTACGGCATCAAGACAAAGGCCATGAAGCTTTCCTTCCTTTGCGTGGATTCAACGGGAGAACATGGCATGGGAGAACCGGTTACCTGGACGAATACCATTTTCGTTAAGCACCGCTTCTATCAGGAAGGAACAAAACGAAAATGTGAGCTGCAGGCGGTTCCGAAAGGTAAAATAAAGTTCTCAACGGACGGTTCAGGCGTTGACACCCACGGGACACCCTATGAAAAGCCTTTTGAGATTCCGAAAGACTGCCAGGTGATCCTTGCAATAGCAGAAGCGGAAGGGATCAAATCCCGCCAGGAAAGAATCCCCGCGCCAAAGGGAAAGATTGATGAAGGGACCAAGATTGACCGTAACAAAGCGGCCATTTGGAAGAGAAGTTTTAAGAAGGACGCGACGGGAGAAACATACAAATTTCTGGAGACGGCCAAGAAGTACGGGGCTGAGCTGGGTGGTGTCTGCTTGACCGTCATGAGGGATACCCGCTGGATTCAGCTTAGCACCTCTGATAACTCCTACCATGCCATTGGGCACTTTGAGCAAGGAGCCGAGTTACTCAAGGAATTTGTCACCGATGGAGCGCTCAGCATTGATGTGGGGAGTCTCAAGTTCGACTCCGGTCAGCAGCTCCTTGACATGGTGGCGGATCTGAAAACGGAAGTGAAGGAAGGGGAAGTAAGCCAGTGATCGCCCGCAGGAAACGACAGTTCATCGGTTTCGGCTTTGACCCTGGGGAATCCGCGCACCACTTTGTAGTTCAGGTCTCTGATGGGGAAAAGAATCCTGTTATTGTTGAAGAACGCTACGAGTGGAATGACGGGGAAACTGATGTTCCCCAGAAAAGACCAGTCATCAAGGTTGAGCTGGGACATTACCGCTGGGAACGTATCGCAGAGACGGCAAGAAATCAGTTTAACAAGCGAATCCGGGCTGCCGGTCAGCGATCCGTTTCGTGGAAAGTTGGAAAGGACAACATTCTGGCTCCCCACTTCGGGAAGGAACTGACACTTCTCGCCTGGGCAGTGGAGGACATTGACGAAAGTCTCATTCCTAACGTGATTGCCAACTGGACAGGGCTGGAGCCGGAAGAGCGCTGGTGGCTCTACACGACGGTGAACGCGACCTTTACAAAAGCGGACGTGGGTGGCGACCGGGGCTGGCGCAAAGCCATCAAGATTGCCTTTTCGGAGAACCCCATACCCGATATGCCCCGGGAACGGTTCGTCGAAGAACCGGAGCCCATCCGCCTTCCCCAACGAACGGAGACACCCGCCGACAGAGTAATACATGGGCCATCCCCAAAGAAAAAGAAACGAAACATCAAAAGTCCCTCCAAGCAGGGCGGCCTTTTTAACAACCTGTAAAGGTGAATCATGCCCGACTTAACTTTCATCGAGACACAATTCCCCGTCAGCAAGCTCTCCAAGGAAAGCTACAAGGAGAGGAAGGCAGTTTCTGGTCAAACATTAACTGGTTTGGGCAAATGGTGGGGCCGGAAACCCCTGGTCCTGGTCCGGGCGGCCCTCCTGGGTCTCCTCCTGCCCGCCACGGACGACCCGAAGAAAGACCGAGAAATCTTCCTCAAACTCATGAGCATGGACGAGGAAGGTCTCTGGATGCGGCGCCGGGGGAACATACCCGCCGGTGAGGTCTATGCGCACGCCACAGATTCCGAGAAGGAGTTCTATTTCACCCGAAAGGACGGCAGGATCCAGTGGAAAAAGTCCGCCGGCCGGGAGGATCGCGAACACATGCAGCGCCGGGCCTTCAGCCGGATGGGTTACGACGAAAAACTGAAGTTCTGTGTCAGAGCGGAAGAGATTGACGGACCATCATCTGAAACATGGGAAGAGGTTAATAATCACCTCAGAACGAAAGTATCTTCTTTATCAGAACTGGTACAGGAACTCAGCGGACGCCAATTTGGTCATGTTGCCTGTGCGGGTGACTCTTTTTGTGGAGGTGGAAGTGTACCTTTCGAGGCTGCGAGATTGGGCTGTTTTGCTTATGGTTCTGAACTCAACCCTGTGGCAGCTCTGTTGACATGGGCGTCGCTGAATATTATTGGCGGTGGATCAGATGTCCAGAAACAGGTGAAGGATGTACAAGAAAATTTGTTTGCCTCTGTTCGCAGTACGCTTAAAGAATGGGGCATCGAAACAAACGAAGAGGGCTGGGAGGCTAAAGCATACATTTACTGCTGTGAAGTAAGGGACCCCATGACGGGATGGTTCGTGCCGCTGGCTCCTTCCTGGGTCATTGCTGAGAAACCGAAAGTTGTGGCGCGGCTTATGCCTGACCCTTCACGGAAGCGATTTGATATTGACATCATCCAAGACGCCTCCTCTTCGGATTTTGAACAGGCCAGGCGTGAAGGTACCTGGATCGGCGGACTTCGTTGCCCCGTGGATAAAGAAGGAATCTATTTGCCGCCTCACATGCGGGCACCCACGAGCGCCGACACCCTAAGAGGACGTGAAGGACTGCGGTTATGGGAAAACGAAGATTTCGTTCCAAGACCGGATGATGTCTTTCAGGAACGTCTTTACTGCATCCGCTGGGTGGACCCGGAGACAGGAGATAAATTCTACCGTGCGCCGACAAAAGCAGATCTGGAACGGGAAGCCCGGGTCCTCCAACTGGTTAAAGAACGCTTCACCGATTGGCAATTGAAAGGATACCTCCCCAGCCGGAAAATCGAATCAGGTTACAACACTGACCAACCCATCCGCGAGCGTGGCTGGACGCACTGGCATCATCTCTTTCATCCCCGGCAACTTCTTCTTCATGGCTTATTCCAGGAATACGCAGGTGATCTAAAGGGTATCCCTGCGGCGGCGGCCTTGCTTCTGGTGGGGCGGTTTGCTGACTGGAATTCCCGTTTGGCAAGCTGGCTACCCAGTCAGGGAGGAGGCACAGGGGGCGGCAAAAACACTTTTTTTAACCAAGCCCTCAATACTTTAATCAATTATTGCGTGCGTGCTTTATCTTCACTTGAGAGCCTTTCCATCTCGACAAAGAGCGAGGATTTTATTGACTCAAGCATTGTTACTCTTTGCGACTGCCGGACAGTTGAGCAAACCTGTGATATCTGGATTACGGATCCACCGTATGCTGATGCCGTCAACTATGAAGAACTCTCAGAATTTTTCCTGGCTTGGTATGAGCAGGGACTAAAGCGACTTTTTCCTGACTGGTATACGGATTCCAAGCGGGCGCTGGCTGTGAAGGGATCAGATGAAAACTTTCGTATGGCTATGGTGGATTGTTATAAAGCCTTGACCAACCACATGCCCGATGAAGGATTCCAATTGGTTATGTTCACCCATCAGAATGCAGAGGTCTGGGCGGACTTGGCCATGATTCTCTGGGCTGCCGGTCTTCACGTTACTGCCGCCTGGACAATACAAACCGAAACTCCTGTAGGCGGTATTAAACAGGGCAACTATGTCCAGGGCACGGCTTTGCTCATTCTTCGGAAGAGAAAAGCTGCGCTTGTGGGAGACATGAGCGATATCTATCCGCAAGTCATCGAAGAGGTCAAAAACCAGTTGAAGTCCATGATCGATCTGGACGACAAGGAGGCCCCCAACTTCGGCGATGCGGATTACCAACTGGCAGCCTATGCGGCGGCCCTTCGGGTGGTCACGGCCTACAGTGCCATTGAAGGTATTGACATTGAGAGGGAACTGAGAAGGGTGCGCAGGCCGGGAGAATCTTCACCTCTGGCCGATCTCATCCGCAGCGCCGTCAAGATCGCCTCCGATTTCCTCGTCCCCGACGGTCTGGAAACGGCCATCTGGAAACGTCTCAGCCCGGAAGAGCGTTTCTATCTGAAGGGTATTGAAGTGGAGGCCCATGGGGAGTACCGCGACGGCGTCTACCAGGAATTCGCCCGGGGATTCGGCATCCGGGATTACCGTGGTCTTCTGGGGAGCGGCGCCGCCAACCAGACACGTTTGAAGACCCCCGGCGAACTGAAGGGACGCGACCTCTCCGGTACGGGATTCGCCGGGTCACTCCTGCGGCAGGTCATCTTCGCCGTTTACAAGACCGCGGAGGACGAGGATCCCAGACCTGGATTGACCTACCTCAAACAGGAAGCACCCGATTACTGGGACCGGCGGCAGACGATCATCATCCTGCTGGATTACCTCTCCAAGAAACCTGCAACCATTGACCAATGGCGGAAGGACGCCAACGCCGCCCATCTGCTCCTCGGAGCCGTTCAAGGAGACGGGGTATGATTCACCGCTATTCGTCCCGCCGCAGCTCCCTGCAAGATTTTCTCGGTTCCCAGTTGAAGAATGCCCGCCGTTATGACCGGATTGCCGGATATTTCACCTCTTCGCTCCTGGAGGTAGCGGGTGAAGCCATCGAGGAGATGATATCGTCCTCCAGTGACGGATATGTCCGGGTAATCTGCAACTCCACACTCAGTTCCCTGGATGTCCAGACGGCCCGGGCGGCGAAATGGGGTATGTGGCGGGAGTGGTGCGCCTCCACGCCCGCCGACATCACTGAAGCCATGAAGAACCGTCTCCGGCGGCTCTACAACTTTCTCCAGAGCGGACGCCTCAAGGTGAAAGTCTTGCCCGATTTGGCATTCGGTTTGATCCACGGGAAGGCGGGAGTGATAACCAAGACGGATGGGTCACAGGTCTGTTTCATCGGCAGCGCCAATGAGTCCAAAACAGCCTGGACGAACAATTACGAACTGGTCTGGCTGGATGACAGCCCGGAAGGCGTTCAGTGGGTGCAGGAGGAATTCGATGCGCTGTGGGCGTCGCCACAAGCGATGGATCTGGCGGAGGCCGTGATTGAAGATGTGGTCAGACTGGCCCGTCGGGTCGTTGTTTCGGATGTTGCGGCCTGGATAAGGGAGGAGTCTCAGCCTGCGGAGCCCATTGTAGAGCTTCCCATTTACCGCCGGGAGAACGGCCTTTGGGCTCACCAGAAATATTTCATCAAGCTGGCTTTTGATGCTCACAAAAACGGTGGTGCAAGATATCTCTTAGCCGATCAGGTTGGTCTGGGGAAAACGGTACAACTTGCCCTGGCCGCAAAGCTTATGGCGCTCTATGGCGAAAAACCCATTCTCATCCTCGTCCCAAGGCCCCTTATGATCCAGTGGCAAGAGGAACTCTGGAGTCTGCTGGCCATGCCCACGGCGCGCTGGACGGGCAAGCAATGGATTGATGAACAGGGTGTTGTCTATGCCGATCTTGGCGCGGCAGGTTTAAGGAAGTGTCCGCGAAAAGTTGGTATCGTTTCTACAGGTCTTATCATTCGTGGCTCTGAAGGCGTGAATACATTGAAGGAGCTTTCATACGAGTGTGTCATCCTTGATGAGGCCCACAGGGCGAGGCGGAGCAACCTCGGCCCCATCCACCGGGGTGAAAAGGCGGAACCCAACAACCTGTTACAGTTTCTGATGGAGATCGCCCCTCGGACCAGGAGCCTGCTGTTGGCGACAGCAACGCCCGTCCAGCTCGATCCCATCGAGGCTTGGGATCTCCTGGGCGCCCTGAACAGTGGCAAGGAATTTGTCCTCGGTTCCCTTTACAGCCGCTGGTTGTCAAGGCCATTGGAAGGTCTGTCCCTCATTCTGGGAACAGCGGAGCCACCTGAGGTGATCAGTGAGCTTTGGGAATGGATTCGGGATCCCCTGCCACCATCATCTGAAAGCAAGGATTTTGAACTGATTCGCCGCGGCCTGGAGGTTTCTCCGTCTGAAACATGGGCGCCGCCGGAGGCATTTGAAGATCTTCCCCGACCAGACCAGCAAAGGGTCAGGCGTCTCTCTAAAATCTTCTTTCAGGAACATAATCCCTTCATCCGCCATATAATTAGGCGGACCCGGGATTTTCTGGAAAACACCATAAACCCCCAGACAAACGAGCCTTACCTGCAGCCTATAAAAGTTCGTCTTTTTGGCGAAGATGACAAGGGGGTGATTACCCTGCCGCCGTTTCTAAGTGATGCCTATGAGGCTGCAGAGGAGTTCTGTTCCATTCTTGCCAGAAGACCCGGGCTGAATTCCGGGTTCATGAAAACAATTCTTTTGCGCCGCGTGGGAAGCACGATTGAAGCGGGCAGGCTGACGGCGATTAAGATGCTCGGATCACCCCTTGAAAGAGACCAGGACGATGAGGAAGGGGAAGACGAAAGAGATGAAACACTGTCCTCCCTGTATCCTTTAACCAAGGAAGAACGATCTGCTTTGACCAGGTTTCTGAAAATCCTCGACGAAAACAGGGATGAAGACCCGAAGTTGCGGCAGGTGGAAACCATCCTTTCCTCGGGCGTGCCTGTTACGGGTGGTTGGTTGTATTTGGGGTGTATCATCTTTAGCCAATACTACGACTCCGTCTTTTGGTTGGGGCAGAGGCTGTCCCAACGTTTGCCAGGAGAAACCATTGCTATTTATGCCAATGTTTCCGGTTCAGGGATCATCCAGAATGGAGCTTTCCAGCGGTCAAATCGGGACGAGATCAAAAGGCGAATCAGTGCAGGCGAACTGCGGTTGGTCATCGGCACAGATGCCGCCTCCGAGGGGCTCAATCTCCAACGGCTGGGATCGCTAATCAATCTGGACCTTCCCTGGAATCCCACCCGTCTTGAGCAGCGCAAAGGCCGGATTCAGCGCATCGGCCAGGTACGCCCCGAAGTGTTGATTTACAACATGAGATATAAAGGATCTGTGGAGGACCGGGTTCATCAGCTTCTGTCAGAGCGGCTCGCAAATATCCGGAATATGTTCGGCCAGATCCCCGACACACTGGAAGATGTCTGGGTGTGGGCGGCCCTCCGCGAAGAAGAACAGGCAAAGCAGGTTATTGATGAGGTTCCCCGGCGCCATCCGTTTGAGATGAAATACGACCGCATCGAGAACGTGGAATGGGAGTCCTGCAGCAGGGTGCTGGATTCGTTGAGTCAGATAGATTTGTTACAGAAGGGGTGGTGAATTGTAAAATTGCCCCATTGCCGGACAGCAGGTATGCATAATAACACGTTGCGCTTTCTTCTTGACAGACAAGCACCCTATTAATTATCCTTAAACCATTATCGTATAATTCTCTTTTCTCTTGACACGTCAGTTTTCTTTTCATATATGTGATTAGTTTTTCATCCCAGGAAGGATGTGAAAGTATGCCCTCCCTTGAATTAGATGGCGTTTCTATAGTTTTGTTGGGCTTGTTTAATCCGGCTATATTTCAACCAATGTGGTTTAAAGCACACGGGTTAATCCGTGGTGATGAAGCCGAATCGGCACAAAAAATCACGGTAATATCTCCAGAGATAAGTCAGTTCAAGATTGGGGAATTTATGATGGAGGTATGGCGTGAGCGCTTTATGGCCAGCACAAATGATGCAACCTTATTTCAACCACTTAGGGACTTAGTAATAGGAGCATTCTCTTTGTTAGAGCATACCCCCATAAAAGCGATAGGTATAAATCGCACTATGCATTTCTCAATTGCTGATATAGACACACTTAACCGCTTTGGTGATTTTCTCGCTCCTAAGGATTCTTGGAAGGAGCTAATGGATACTCCCGGCTTAGCAGTTATGATCATGAAATATCCACGCGCTAACCCAGAGGGAGAAATTAACGTAAGAATCGAGGCGTCACAAAAAGTCATACCAGGGGTGTATTTTGACGTAAACAATCATTATGAATTGAAAAAAGAAGAAACAGAAGTAGAAGGCACTATGAAAGCCATTAATGTACTGAAAGACAATTGGGAACCAGGATTGCTATTTTCTTTGAAGATAGCCGAACATTTACTGGGAAGGGATTACTGATGTATTCGCCGGAAGAGGTCCGCTTCGACCCAGGACAAGTAAGCGAGGAAACGCAGTCGCAACGGCAAGGTGAAAGAGGAAAAGACACTGATCGTAATGTTTTGTGGTTAGGCCCTCCCCCCTTTACTTTACATAAACGTACTGAAAGCTCGTCGATATCATTGGTCACTGGACAGAGAGAGCCAGATATGGAATTGCCTAATAGAATTGTAGTTAGGCTACCTTTTCCACCACCGACGCACCGGTTTAAATTGTTGCAGCAATGGGAAGGAGAATTGATCGAAATAAAAAATGAGGAGTGTACAGCAATCTTGCGAGATATGAGTCATCCGGAGAATCCTATAGAAGAAATTACTTTCTCTGTAGCGGAAATCTCATCTTCAGATATTAGTCTCGCTGTCCCTGGTTCAATTTTCTATCTATCCATTGGCTACTATGATCGAATTGATGGCCAGCGGTTACGGACTGCATCTATTCGTTTCCGCCGGCTTCCAGCATGGACAATGAGTGATTTTAAGAGGGCTGAAGAAGAAGCAGAAAAAATAAAAGGAATTTTCGGGTTAACAAAGGAAATCCGCTCTGTTGAAAGATATTGAAATATCATTTTTTGGCCCAGGCATCGGTGAATGTATCGTCAGTCACTTAGGCAATAACCAATGGATGATTGTTGATTCATGCCTTGACCCCTCAACGCGAGCCCCCATTGCCCTTCAATATTTGAACCAAAAAGGTGTTAATGTCGCGACCGACGTTAAGCTTTTCCTTATAAGCCATTGGCATGATGATCATATCAGTGGTGCATCTGAAGTTTTACGTGCATGTAAATCCGCAAAATTTGTATGTTCCGCTGCTCTCCGTTGCAACGAGTTTGTTACTCTTGTATCAAGATATCAAAGTAGATCAATGATGATTAGTTCTGGTGTTGACGAATTTGCAAAAATAATCGGCGAACTTGAATCACGGAGCAAAAGTAAAAAAGTCATAATTGGTCCAGATACTTGGGCACTTGCAGACAAGAGAATATTCTTTCTTCCAAATCATGGTATAGAAGTCTTTACTCTTTCCCCTTCCGATGCGGCATTAACCCATAGTTTCAGTAGTTTTGCCAAGCTAATCCCAACACTTAAATCAACAAAAAATCGGGTCATTGACCTGTATCCAAATCACGCGGCTGTGTGTGTGTGGATCAACTTAGGAAAAGATTTGAAGATTCTTCTTGGCGCTGATTTAGAGGTTCATAGAGAAGACTCCTTTGGATGGAAAGCAATATTCACATCAAACACCCGCCCAGCAGGCAAGGCTCTTGTCATAAAGGTTCCGCACCATGGGTCTTCAAACTCTTATTTGAAAGAAATATGGACGGAGTTAATTGATCCAGATCCTATCGCAGTGATAACACCTTTCACAAAAGGGGAAAAACCATTGCCAACTGATCTCGATTTGAAAAATATCCGTCAACACTCAAAGAGAACATATTGTACCGGTTCACGAACAGGTGGAAAACACATAAAGCGAGACAGCAGTGTTGAAAAGACTCTTAAGGAATTCGCGAAGTCCCATAGAGTCGTAACAGGCAAGATGGGACGTGTTACGGTCACATTTCCTGATTCGGCAAATATTACTGGTGTCCAAGTAAGTATCCAAGACCCCGCTCATCGATTATAAGCTGTGTGCTTTTCGTCAATTCGGCAAATGCTTGGGGGGAAAAGGAATATTGTAAAGCCTTTATGATCTCCAGCAATACAACTCAGTATGTAAGAGATCCTACAGGATGATTTGGATAGAAAAGGGAGTCAGCAAGAACCTCTCATGGCTAAATTATGCAACCCTTGAGCATGTTATGGTTCGTTATTTCTCCGAGAATGCCCTTCGTTTCTCAACCTCCCTTGACACATAGTCAGCTACGCCTTGTTTCAAAGGAGTGCCGGGTAAAAACACCTCGGCAACGCCTAATTCTTTCATCTCTGGAATTTCGTCATCATAAATGATTCCGCCCACCACGACCAAAACATGTCCCAGATTTTCTTCCTTTACCCGAGCCATCACCCTTCGCATAGCCTGCATATGGCCGCCACATAAAAAGCTTAGTCCCAAAACGTCGGCATCCTCTTGAATCACCGCCGTTACCACTTCTTCTACTCTCCTGCCTGCGCCTAAATAAATTACCTCCATCCCGGCATCACGCAATGCTCTGGTTACCGCCTCAATCCCACGATAATGACCATCAGTGCCAATCTTAGCCGTTATCACCTTTATCTTTTCCTTGCTCATGATCATCTGTCCCCTTGGGTATAAGGTATAGGGGTCAAATCTTTATTCTTGACAAATGGATTTCATTTGTCAAGAATAAAGATTTGACCCCTATTATTTATTATTTATTATTATTTATTATTCTTTTAAAAAGGATTCTTTCTCTCACCGGCCCAATCGTATTCCAATCCATCAACCATTCTTAACACTCCCCTTACCTCGGCAAAAGTAGCGTCAGCTTTCAAAGCTTCAAACACGCAAGGGACTAAATCATCATTGGTCTTCCTTGCGGTATTGTATAACTTCTCCAACACCCTCTTCACTTTTTCCTTGTCCCTCTTTTTGTCTCTCCATTCCACATATTCAGCAAGATAAGGCTCGACTTCCCTGGATACATCAGGCGCATACCTTTTGGGCTTGAAATCTTCTTCCGGCGGAATGATAAAGCGATTAACACCGATAACCGGCTTCTCCCCGCTTTCTATCTTCCCCTGCAGCGCGATCTGACTTTTTTCCAGTTCCCTCTTGACCCAACCGGTCCGCATGGCCTCTAACCAGCCGCCCATTTTTTCAATCCTGTCAACCTCTGCCTCAATCCTTTGCGCCATTTCATTAGTCAGCCACTCCACATAATAAGAACCTGCCATCGGATCAGCCACCTTCGGCACGCCGGACTCATACCTTATGATCTGCTGAGTCCTGACGGCAAGAGTTGCCGCATCTTCTGACGGGGTGGCCCATGCCTCATCGTATGACGGGACCTGGATGCCCATGGCGCCGCCAAGAACACCGGCCAGGCAACCCAAAGTCCCCCTCATGAGATTGACTAAGGGTTGCTGTCTTGTAAAGCTTGACCCCGCAATATTAGCGTGAAATCTAAGGCATAATGCATTTTGGTCGGTAACTCCGAAGTCTCTTTTTAATGTCTCAGCCCAAATCTTCCTCGCCGCTCTAAACTTCGCCACTTCCTCAAAGAAATCCTGACTTACGCTCAACACCGGCATCAACTTTTGCGCAGCGACATTTACGTCAATCCCCCTTCTTACCATCTCGCGGATTGTTTCATTACGGATGGCGATGCTATATGCAATCTCCTGAACGGCATCACAAAACGCCTCGCGTATATCATAACCGCTGCTATACCATCCGTTCCACTTGGATAGATTTCGGCAAATATATTCCAGGAAGTCATTTGACCATCGGAATATCGTCGAGGTACGGCTGCTAATAAATGTTATATATTCCTGATCGGGAACACAGGTGTTAAACAGATAGAAATGTGGAATCAGAGCCAAACCCCTCAATTTGCTTATATCGCACCCATGCTTCATGGCAGTCAATATATAAGCTTGTGAAACGTCAGGCACAGCAGGAGCTGAAGAAAAGCTGAGCGCTTCTAAGGGCAGGCCCTCAAGCATTTCCTCTACGTCTTTCAAGGAGTGCAGGCAAGTCCCGCATACCCCAAGATGGCCATCGGCAGCCGGCTGGTCCGGCTCAAGCCCGTAGAATGTCGGGTTATCCAACTCACATTCTATAGCTGTCATGCCTTGCCCTATCAGGTATCTCAATCTCTCATTATACGCCTTCGGTGTGGATAGGCCGGTAATATTCCTGATATTCCACAATTTACCACGATACATTTTGGGATGATGACCCCTGGTAAAAGGATACTCCCCGGGAAGGCCAATGTCCCTATGAACGTCTATTCCTGCAAGATCATCCTGGGTATATAGCCCTTTGACAGGAATCCCGGAGTCTGTCTTGAAGTCTGTTACCGCTTCACGGTAGGCCTCTGTAATTTTCTCTTTTCTTAATTGATCGCTCATCAGAACCTCCTGTGCATTATTACGCTGACGTTTTATAGGCTCTATCAGTAACTATTATTCAGCCTCATCTGATTCAAGAGTATCCTATCCCCCTAAAAAAAGTCAAGGGGTCAAGGGATTTTTTTAATTCCTTTGATTCCGGCATGGAGGGGCCCTTGACAATGTTCTGCTTTATTGGTATGCTTCAACTTAACTTTCTAAGAAAGGATGCCGGATGGAGAGAAGCCCCCTCCCCCTTCAGGGGATCAGAGTACTGGATTTTACCTGGCTTCTGGCCGGCCCCTATGCTACGAGAATCCTGGCCGACTTCGGGGCCGAGGTGATCAAGGTCCAATCCGGGAAAACCGCAAAGGGCGCTGAATCCAATGCTACGCCTTATTTTAATGCCTGGAACCGCAACAAGTTGAGCATCACCCTGGACATGAGCCACCCCGAAGGAAGGGAGCTTGTACTGAAGTTGGTCAGGATAAGCGATGTGGTGATAGAGAATTTTACCCCCCGGGTGATGGCCAACTGGGGGCTGAACTATGAAGCGCTGAAACAGGTCAGGCCCGACCTGATCATGGCCGGCCTGTCGGGGATGGGGCAGACGGGTCCCTGGAAGGACTTCGCCGCCCTCGGCCATACTATTACCGCCCTCACCGGCCTTACCTATCTCACCTCCCCTGCTGAAGATTCTCCGGCAGGGATAGGCTATGCCTACGCAGATCCATTGGCCGGCCTGGTTGCCGTCCTGGCCGTCCTGGGGGCGCTGGAACATCGCCGAAGGACCGGCCAGGGACAGTATCTGGACATTTCAGAATACGAGGCAATATCCAGCCTGCTCGGCCCTGCCCTTCTTTCCTGCGCGGTCAACCATCCGCCGGCTGCGCCTCCGGACAGGACCTCCGAAGGCATCCCCGCCGCCCCCTATGCCTGCTACCGGTGCCGGGGTAAAGAAAGGTGGTGCGCTATCGCCGTATTTAGCGAGGATGAGTGGCATGCCCTCTGCCGGATCATGGATAATCCCTCCTGGACAAAAGAGGAAAGATTCTCCGATCTTTTGCAGCGGCAACAGCACGCTGAGGATCTCAATGAGCTGATAGGACAATGGACCATTAATTATCCGCCGGAAGAGTTAATGGATATGCTACAAAAAGCCGGGGTACCCGCCGGGGTAGTCAACAACGCTGCCGATCTGGCAGGCGACCCTCAACTTGTAAGCAGGGGGTTTTTTATACAACTTCCCCACCCGGTTCTGGGTAATACCACCTCCGATGGCACACCGATCAGGCTAAGTCGTACACCGGCCCGCTTCCGGCGGGCCGGCCCCCTGTTAGGACAGGATAACCGCTATGTCTATCAGGACTTGCTGGGCCTGGATGAGGATGAATTCCGTCAATATGTCGAGAAGGGGATCATTGCCTAAAGACCACTTCTCCATACAATCTTCCCGCCAGTGATCTTCGTGCTATGTTTTGGTTGGGTTAGGATATACGGAAAATGCTTGACACTCTCTGATTGTCCGATATATCTTACCGCCGATTCTCCTCCCAAGTTGAGCAATTTCAAGCCCCCTTCTCTCGCTATCCTCCTCCCGTCGGGAGAAGAGAGAATTAATACGCTTTTTCTGGATGGGAAGAGGCTAAAGAGATGAAGCATCATAATCTAAGATACTGGATTGCCTTAAAATTTGTTGATGGCGTGGGAAATGTGGGTTTTAAAACCCTGGTGGATGCCCTTGGTTCCCCTCAGAATGTGTTCCAGGAAACCATCAATACCCTCAGGATGGTCCCGGGCATTGGCGAGAAAACTGCAGACCGGATAAAAGCATTCAACGACTGGGAGAAGGTCGAAAGGGAGATGGAAACCGCTCACAAAATGAATGTTTCCATCGCTACCTTTCAGGATCCACAATATCCGAAAGCCCTCTTGAACATCTATGACTTCCCTCCCTTCCTCTATGTAAAGGGGATTCTGGGAGAAAACGATATTAATGTTGCCGTTGTCGGTTCCAGAGCGGCAAGCACCTATGGTAAATTTTCCACGGAAAGACTCTGTCGCGAACTGGCAATGCATGGAATTACCGTGGTAAGCGGCATGGCCAGGGGGATTGATTCGGCAGCTCACAGGGGGGCACTCGCCGGCAAGGGTAGGACCATCGCCGTTTTAGGTTCCGGTCTTGATGTCGTTTATCCGCCGGAAAATGAAAAACTTTTCCTGGAGATTGCCGCGCATGGCGCCGTCATCACCGATTTCCCATTTAGTACACCGCCTCATGGACCCAACTTTCCCGCCAGAAACAGGATCATCAGCGGCATCTCTCATGGTGTGGTGGTCGTCGAGGCAGGCGAGAAGAGCGGCTCCCTGATCACAGCCAGGCTTGCCCTGGAACAGGGTCGGGAGGTTTTCGCCGTACCGGGTAGCATTGATACCGCCGGTTCGAGAGGAACGCATAAACTTATCAAGCAGGGAGCAAAACTGATAGAAAATGTTTACGATGTCCTCGACGAGATCCTTCCCCAGTTAGACAGGGAGTTACAGGTCAAGTTCCTGCAGGCGAAAAACTCCCCACAGGATAACGCCGCTCAGGAAAAAGGAACTCCCGCCGCGGCGGAAGTCAGCGGACTAAGTGACGCCGAGACGTCCGTATTAAAACAGGTATCCTCGAAACCGGTTAATGTTGACAGTATTATTGTCTCCACGGGGTTAAAAGCTAACGATGTCTTGAGTATACTTTTGAACATGGAACTACAGGGTCTCGTCAGGCAATTGCCTGGAAAAATATTCGTACGCAAGGAATAATTATGTCAGATTCGCTGATCATTGTTGAATCCCCCACCAAGGTCAAGACCATTAAAAAATATGTCGGCGCTAATTTCGACGTCCGGGCGACGATGGGGCATATCAAGGACCTCCCTAAAAACGTCCTGGGCATAGATGTCAAAAATCATTTCTCCCCCACGTATAATATCATTGAAAGTAGAAAAAAGCTGGTCGCCGACCTGAAAAAAGCGGCGAGGAGGGCCGATTACATCTACCTGGCGCCTGATCCTGACCGGGAAGGCGAGGCAATAGCCTGGCATATCGCCGAGGAAATCGGCACAAAAGATAAGCATATTAAAAGGGTTCTCTTCAATGACCTCACTAAAAGCACCATCATGGAAGCGATTAACCATCCTCTCGAACTTGACCTCAACAAATACGAGGCCCAGCAAACCCGGCGCATCCTCGATAGACTTGTGGGTTATCAGATCAGTCCTCTCCTCTGGGAGAAGGTAAAAAGGGGATTGAGCGCCGGTCGGGTACAATCGGTAGCGGTCAGGATCATCTGTGACAGGGAGGAAGAGATCCGCAGGTTTGTTTCGGAAGAGTACTGGAATATCACCGCTCATCTTAATGCCTTAAATCCCCCTCCCTTTAAGGCCCGGCTCTTCAAAATCAAGAACAAAAAAGCAAAGGTCGCTGATGGATCACAGGCAAAAGAGATTCTAAAGATACTCCAGACGAGTCCCTTTATCGTCAGTAAATTAGAGAAAAAAGAAGTCAGGAGATCTCCTCTTCCCCCTTTTACCACCAGCAAGCTGCAACAGGAGGCAGCGCGGTGGCTTCAGTTTCCAGCGAAAAAAACAATGAGTATTGCCCAGAAGTTGTATGAAGGCAGAGAATTAGGGAAAGAAGGCCCTATTGGATTAATCACTTACATGAGAACAGACTCCTTCCGTATTGCGGAAGAGGCCCTCCGGGAAGTAAGAGGATACATCAGAGAAAATTATGATCCGGCATTTCTCCCTGTTAAGGCCAGGGTCTTCAAAAATGCGGCCAAAGCCCAGGATGCACACGAGGCGATAAGACCCGCATCCGTGGCTTACAAGCCTAAAGATATCAGGCAATATCTCAGCAACGACCAGTTCCGCCTCTATCAGCTTATCTGGAACCGTTTTGTGGCAAGCCAGATGAACCCTGCTATCTTAGATCAGACGATCATTGACACAACGGCAGGAGGAGGGGACTATCTCTTCCGGGCCCATGGGTCGGTAATGAGATTCCCCGGATATACTATTGTCTACACGGAAGGAAAAGAGGACAACGAAAATGAGGACGATTCCGGCATGACCCTCCCCGAAGTTTCGGAAGGTGAGGCGCTTACCCTCATTTCCCTTTCGACCGAGCAGAAATTTACCCAGCCGCCACCAAGGTTTTCCGAAGCGACCCTGGTCAGGGAGCTTGAAGAAAAAGGCATTGGGAGGCCCTCCACTTATGCGGCCATATTGAGCACCATTGCCGAGAGAGACTATGTCCGTAAGGAAAAGGGGAAATTTTACCCTACCGATCTCGGTATCCTGATCACGGAACTCCTGGTGAAGAATTTCCCCCGGATACTGGATGTAGCCTTTACCGCTGCACTGGAAAACCAACTGGACTCGATCGAAGAGGGGAAAAATAACAGGCTGGACACGTTGAACGATTTTTACATCCCCTTTGCGGAAGAGCTGAAAAAAGCCCGGGCAGAGATGCGAAATATTAAAAAAGAGGAAACGCCGACGGACGTTGTCTGTGATAAGTGTGGCAGCACGATGGTCATTAAATGGGGGAAAAACGGCAAATTTATTGCTTGTTCCAATTATCCCGCCTGTAAGAACACCATGAATATCGCCCGTGATGAAAACGGGCAGACAAGCCGGGAGGAGACCCAGATAACGGATACCATCTGTACTAAGTGTGGCCGGAACATGGCGATTAAGGAGGGGAGATTCGGCAGATTCCTGGGGTGCTCCGCCTATCCTGAGTGTAAAAATACGATGCCCATAAGTTGCGGGGTAAAATGTCCTGAAGAGGGGTGCGGGGGATATATATGTGAGAGGCGGACAAAAAAAGGAAAAATATTCTTCGGTTGCTCCCGGTATCCCGACTGCACTTATGCCCTCTGGGAAAGGCCTGTGCCGGAGACGTGTCCCCAATGTGGAGCGCCGTTCCTCGTTGAAAGGTCAGCACGGGGCGAGAGAACTTATATAGCCTGTCTTCATAAAGATTGCGGTTATAAAAGGGCGCCGTGATCCCTGATTCCTGCCTTGCTTTTAAGATGAACCGTAAGAAACCGATTGTTATTATCGGGGGAGGCCTTGCCGGTTGCGAGGCGGCCTGGCAATTGTTACAGCGGGGGGAAACCGACGTTGTCCTTTACGAGATGAAACCGGAGAAATTTTCTCCGGCCCACAAATCACCGCATCTTGCTGAACTTGTATGCAGCAATTCTCTTCGTTCTAACAGCCTGGAAAATGCCGTGGGACTTCTCAAGGAAGAGATGCGCATGATGGCCTCGCTTGTTATTGAAGCGGCTGACGCAACGGCCGTACCGGCAGGAAAGGCCTTAGCCGTGAACAGGCACGAGTTTTCGGTTTATATTGAGGAGAAGCTTGTTTCCCGGAAAGGACTGACGATCATACGGAAAGAGATCTCTAACATTCCCGAAGATTCTATTGTAATCATCGCCACGGGACCACTTACCTCCGAATCTCTCGCTCAGAAAATTTCCCTTCTCACGGGAAGTGAATACCTGTATTTCTATGATGCCATTTCGCCTATCATCGAGGGAGATTCCATAAACTATGATAAAGTATTCAGGGCATCAAGATACGCAAGCTCTGAGGGAGACTATTTAAACTGTCCCTTAAAAAGAGAGGAACACGAGAATCTCTGGGATGCCCTTACCAAAGGCGGAGATGTCCCTCTCCGGTCATTTGAAGAAGTCAGGTGTTTCGAGGGGTGTCTTCCTGTAGAAATCATCGCCGGAAGGGGAATAAATACCCTCCTCTTCGGGCCGATGAAGCCCGTGGGTTTGACAGACCCGAGAACAGGAAAACAACCTTACGCCGTGGTGCAACTTCGGCAGGAAGACAGGGAATGTAAACTCTTCAACATGGTGGGATTTCAGACAAAGCTGACATGGCCTGAACAGCGGCGAATATTAAGAATGATACCGGGGCTGGAAAGGGCAGAGTTTGCCAGACACGGAAGCATCCACCGGAATACTTTTATCAGTTCCCCCGTCCTCCTGCGAAAAACCCTGCAACTTCGGGGCAACGACAACATCTTCTTTGCCGGGCAGATTACCGGTGTGGAAGGTTACGTCGAATCGGCGGCCATGGGGCTTATCGCCGGGTTTTGCGCCTCATGCCGTCTCTCAGGAGGGGAATTATCGCCACCACCCGAAACAACGGCTTTTGGCGCTCTCCTGCATTATATTACCAATACCTCCCCTAAGAGATTTCAGCCGATGAATATCGCCTTTGGCCTTTTCCCCCCGCTTCCCGGAAAGACCTCGAAAAAAAAGGGGGAAAGAGGTCTGTTCTATGCCCGACGTTCCCTTGAGGCGCTGAGAAAATGGAAGGAGGATGTGAAGATGAGACTATAAGGGGAGCATATTTGTATGCAAAGAATAAAATGAGAAAATTTTAGGGAGGGAAAGATAAATGGAGATCATAGAAGAGGCATTAAAAAGGGGACAGAAGATACTCTCTGAATATCAATCCAAGAAGTTGTTGGCCGGTTATGGTATCCCCATTACCCGGGAAAATCTGGTGAATTCTGAGGAGGAGGCTGTTAGGACAGCAGGGGAGATAGGCTTTCCCGTAGCATTAAAAGGTTGTTCTCCCGAGGCAACCCATAAAACGGAACTCAAGCTGATAGAACTCAACCTTATGGATGAGAACACTCTCATCGAGGCATACCGAAAGATAATGAATAATGCCGGCAAGGTGTCCCTGGATGGAATTTTGGTTCAGGAGATGATAAAGGGGGAAAGGGAATTAGTTGTAGGGATGACGAGGGATGTTCAATTCGGCCCCTGTGTTATGTTTGGGTTGGGAGGAATCTTCACCGAGATACTAAAAGATGTTTCCTTTCGTGTAGCTCCTCTGGAGAAAAGGGATGCCCTGGAGATGATGGGAGAAATCAAGGGGCGCCGCATCCTGGAGGCAATTCGGGGTCTGGAAGCGGTAGATAAAGAGATTCTCTGTGAGATGCTGATCAAGGTGGGCCAGATAGGACTGGATTTTGAGCAGATAAAGGAGATTGATCTCAATCCTGTGATCATAGCCGGGAGCAGGCCGGTTGCCGTGGATGCCCTGGTAGTCCTGGAATGACAGGGGTAAGGGTTCAGCGGTCAGCAAACAGTTATCAGTAAGATCAAGAAAAAAAGATAAACTTGACTTTGTGAATGGAACCGTCGTCTCTTTCCATGGCAAAAAGAATGGTATTTGTGATTTCCGGAGGCCAGGTCCTGGATCAGGCGTTTTTACATGCAAAAATAGAGGCGCATGGGGGGGTAGAGGTAATCTGCGCCGACGGTGGAGTACGCCATCTTCCTTCCCACGGTCTGATTCCCGATGTTATCATCGGAGACATGGATTCTCTCGATCCTGAGAAAGAAAAGTACTTTGAGGAACAGGGAAGTCTGATCATCAGGCGCCCCAAGGAAAAAGAGGAGACAGATACACAACTGGCCCTCGAATATGCCCTGGGGATGAACCCGGAAGAGGTGTGGATCTTCGGCGCCCTCGGGGGAAGGATTGATCATGCCCTGGCCAACATCTCCCTCCTTATACTGGGTGCAGAGAGGGGCATAAAGGTAAAATTGGTGGATGAATGGTGTGAGGTTTTTGTTGTAACCGCCTCCTGTGTGATTGAGGGGCAGACGGGGCAGACGGTATCCATTCTTCCCCTTTCGTCGGCAGTGACCGGCATAACACTGGAGGGATTTGAATATCCTCTCCAAGATGGGACGATGGAAATCGGAAGGCCTTATGGTGTAAGCAACCGGCTGATAGAGACCAGAGGGGTCATTTCCGTCGCTTCAGGATACCTTCTCGTAGTGAGGTATTTCGAGGTGGGGGGGTTCCCCCCAAGGTGACTTGAGGAGATGAAACCAAAAAGGATATTAACCATTGCCGGTTCAGATTCCGGTGGCGGAGCAGGGATCCAGGCAGATTTGAAGACGATTGCCGCCCTTGGGGGCTTCGGGATGAGCGTCATCACCGCCCTGACAGCCCAGAATACTCTCGGTATCCAGGACATCCATGAGGTCTCCCCGGAGTTTGTGAAGAGGCAGTTTGATGCCGTAGCGTCGGACATCGGCATAGATGCAGTCAAAACCGGTATGCTTGTCAACTCCGGAATAATAGGGGCAGTGGCAGACAGCCTCAGGGAATACCATGTTGAGAAGCTTGTTGTTGACCCGGCAATGGCAGCCAAAGGGGGGACCTTACTTTTGCAGGATCAGGCGAGGGATGCCCTGATCAGAAAACTGATCCCCCTGGCCCTTGTGGTGACACCGAATATTTCCGAAGCCGAGGTCCTCTCCGGGATAAAGATTGCCTCCCTCGACGGGATGAGAGAAGCGGCGCGAGTCATTTATGATCTGGGGGCAGGGAACGTACTGGTCAAGGGGGGGCATCTGATGGATGCCGATGTCACGCACGCCAGGGACATCCTCTATGACGGGAAGGATTTTTACGAGTTTTCCTCTGAGAGATTTGATACTAAAGACACGCACGGTACCGGTTGCACCTATTCCGCCGCTATTGCCACCGGTCTTGCCATGGGGAAGAGTGTTTTTTATGCCGTGGGAGAGGCAAAAAAGTATATAACAGAGACCATCAGGTTTTCCTATCGTATCGGTGGGGGGCAGGGACCAACGAACCATCTCGCCCCCCTTTTACGGGAGGTGGAACGTTATCGCTGTCTTGATGAGCTGAAGGCCGCCCTGCAAAGATTGAAGGGGGGAAAATGCGGCCGTATCATCCCGGAGGTACAGTCAAACCTCGGCTATGCCCTTCCCTGCGCCAGGGGGATCGAGGAAGTGGCGGCTGTTCCGGGCAGGATTATCCGGATCGGAGATGAGGTGGCAACCCTCTGTGAGCCCGCTTTCGGCGCCTCTTCACATATCGCAAAGATCATCCTCACCGTTTTGAGATACAAAAGTGAATATCGTGCGGCGATGAATATCCGGTTTTCGGAAGATATTGTAAAGATATGCCGGACCTTGGGGTACGACATCGCCCATTTCAGTCGGGCAGACGAACCGCCTGAGATGAAAGAAAAAGAGGGTTCCACCCTCGAATGGGGAACGGAGAGCGTCCTGGCAAAGAGGGAAAAGGTTCCCGATATCATCTTTGACAGGGGTGATGTGGGGAAGGAGCCGATGATCCGGGTCCTCGGTAAGGACCCTCATGATGTTGTGAGTAAAGTTTTGCATCTGGTAAAGAGATTGAAGGAGGAAAGGATAATATGGAATTGAATGAAATTACCATCACAAAAGCGATTATAGAACGGTTCTCGGAGAAGCTCATCGCATGCACGGAAGTGGATACAGCCATCGTGGGAGGCGGTCCCGCCGGTCTCGTGGCGGCCTATTTCCTGGCGAAAGTCGGGAAAAAGGTGGCGATATTTGAGAAAAAACTGAGCATCGGCGGCGGCATGTGGGGCGGCGGCATGATGTTCAACGAGATCATCGTGCAACCGGAAGCCAGGGAACTCCTCGATCTGTTCGACGTCCGCACAAGGAAATATGAAGCTGGCTACTATAGCGCCGATGCCATCGAGGCGGTCAGCACGATTTGTTCCTATGCGACAAAGGCGGGGGCCAGGGTCTTTAATTGCATTACCGTGGAGGACGTGATGATTCGTGAAGGGCGGGTGATCGGCCTTGTGATTAACTGGACACCGGTTTCGATGACGGGTCTCCATGTTGACCCACTGACGATTGCCGCGAAATCTACCATTGATGCCACAGGCCATGCCACGGAAGTTCTCCGCGTGATTGAACGAAAGACAGATATAAGACTTAACACGCCAAGCGGGGCCTTGATGGGTGAGCGTTCCATGTGGGCGGACAGGGCGGAACGGTTGACCCTTGAAAATACGAGAGAGATCTGCCCCGGCGTATATGTAGCAGGAATGTCGGCTAATGCAGCCTTCGGCGGCCCCAGGATGGGGCCTATCTTCGGGGGCATGCTCCTTTCAGGGAAAAAGGTCGCCGAACTGATCATTGCCAATGGCTAAAAATCATCAGTCATCAGTCGTCAGTCGTCAGTCGGGAGTTGGGAGTTGCGGGAAAGAGGAGATGGGGAGGTTTGAACACCTTGACTAATACTCTGGAGAAGATACCTGTCTCTGGCGAAGTAGCGGTCGGTATTATTCACCAGCTACGGCAGGCCGGTCATGAGGCCTATTTCGTCGGCGGCTGCGTGCGCGACCTTCTGCGGGGTATCGAACCGGGAGACTACGATATTGTCACCTCCGCCCGACCCGATGAGGTCCAGGCGCTGTTTCCTCACACGGTGCCGGTGGGGGCGAGCTTCGGTGTTGTGCTCGTCATTGAAGAGGGACAAAGTTACGAAGTGGCAACGTTCCGCACCGAAGATGGTCATGAAGATGGCCGGAGACCTTCTCAGGTAAAGTTTGCCACGGCCAGGGAGGATGTTTGCCGCCGGGACTTCACCGTAAATGGTCTCCTGTTGGATCCTGAGACAGGCCGCATCATTGATTATGTGGGCGGTTGTCAGGATATTGAGCGTCGTCTCATCCGCACGATCGGTGAACCTGAAGCGCGCCTCACCGAAGATTACCTGCGGATGCTCCGGGCTGTCCGCTTCGCCGCCAACCTCAGTTTTGAAATTGATCAGCAGACATTTGATGCCGTCAAGCGGCATGTCCCCGCAATACGCCGCATCAGCGCGGAACGCATCCGTGAGGAACTTACCCGTCTTCTCACCGGCGGTGGGGCACGGCGCGGGATGGAACTCCTTGCAGCCACCTGTCTTTTAGCCGTCCTCCTTCCCGAGGTCGAGGCGATGCGTGGTGTTGCCCAGCCACCAACATTTCATCCCGAAGGCGATGTCTGGGAACATACCATGCGGATGCTTGAACTGTTGCCCGGGGGGGTGGGTAGAAAGGCCGACGCATGCCTCGCCTGGGGTGTCGTCATGCACGACATAGGGAAGCCCTGTACACGTTCCGAGGATGAATCAGGCGTCCATTTCTACGGTCACGTGCGCAAGGGAGAAGAGATCGCCGGTGCTATCCTGCGGCGGCTCAAATTTTCCCGCGCAGAGATGGAAACGATCACTGACCTTGTCCACTGCCACATGCTCTTCATCCATGTAAAGGAGATGCGCTCCAATAAGTTGAAACGTCTGCTCAGGAAGCCCCGCTTCGATCTCCACCTTGAACTTCACCGCCTCGATTGCCTGGGAAGCCACGGTTTCCTCAATAACTATGAGTTCTGCAAGACAAAGCTTGCCGAACTTGCCACAGAGGAACTGCACCCGCCGCCTCTAATCACCGGCCATGACCTCATTGCCATGGGCTTTCGCCCCGGTCCCATCTTCAGTGAGATACTGAAGGTTGTTGAGGATGCGCAGCTCGACGGTGAGATACTTACCGGGGACGAAGCCCGCAGGCTGGTGATGGCTCGCTGGGGACGGGGCGTATTGGGGTCAGGTCTATTTTTTTAGCATCTTTCTCTTTTCCCGCATAATCCTGCTTATGGAGGTAAAGTGCATACCAAGATGAGCAGCAACTTCCCTCTGGGTATAACCGTATTTTTCCACCGCCTCTTCGATCATCTCGCCCCTCTTCTGCATATCCTGAAGGGCTTTCCCACTGAAGAGTCGCTCAAGACTGGGTCTGCTTAGGTACCGCTGACTCTTCGGTATCTCAGGAACGTCTTCATAGCCTTTGGTGTAATCAATGAGTCCTTCAGCAAAATCCTCTGTTCCTAAAATGCTCTGAGCCTTGACATCCCTCCAAAGTGACGCCCCGCTTATCCCAGCCCTCACAAACATCCCGTATTCCTCTTCTGCTACATTCCTCACCATTCCAAACTGGCGTAATATCCAGTCTGTGGTAAGGCATGGGTGAGGATTTTCCATGCCCACCGTAGCTCCGTAGCTGCTCCACTTCCATTGCTCAGGGTTCTCAACTCCTCCTGCTCTCACAGGGTTAAGGACGACATACCGGCAGGCTTCAAGGAGGTGACTGTCCTTCTGAATCAGAACTGCCTTGAATCTCCCCTGAAACAGGTGCCCAACCCTCCCATATCTCCGATTAAATGCCTGGGTGTAAACCCCGTTTAACTGCCTCATCCCGACTGAAAGGTTTCCCTCCATGGTCTCTATGAGGATATGGTAATGATTGTTCATGAGGCAGTAGGCATGGCAGATCCAGTGGTAGCGTGTAGTAACATCATGATGAAGAAGATTCAGGAAACCTTTCCTATCTTCATCATCCAGGAAGATGGGCTTTTTCTCGTTTCCCCTGCTGGTTATATGATAGACAGCGCCAGGGAATTCAATTCGTAATGGTCGAACCATGGGTAAACGATATCATAACCCAAATGCAATGTCAACAAAATAGACCTGACCCCAAATCCTTTTTCTTATGCCCTTTTTACCTTTTCTGGATAATCTCCATAATTTTTTATTAGGTTTCTTGTATCAATAACGAGATTTGAGTGCTTCAATATAAAGTCAGGGTCATATTCCGTATGATCAGTCGAAATTACTACACAATCATATCTTGAGACATTCTCAACGGTTAATTCTACAGAGTGTTTTTCAATCCTGTGTCTCCTCGTCTTTGGAGCCTTCGGGATATATGGGTCATTGTAGTCAACTATTGCCCCTTTCTCTTCTAAAAGCTCTATCAATCGTAGGGAAGGAGATTCTCTCAGGTCATCCACATCCTTCTTATACGCCAGTCCTAAAAGCAAAATCCTCGCATTTTTTATACTTCTGCCTCTTTCATTTAATGCATCAATAGTTTTTTGGACAACATAATACGGCATATTTGTATTTATCTCGCCCGCAAGCTCGATAAACCGGGTGGAAAAATCATATTCCCTCGCCTTCCATGTGAGATAAAATGGGTCAATCGGGATACAGTGTCCACCGAGGCCAGGACCGGGAAAGAAGGTCTGAAAACCAAAGGGTTTCGTTTTCGCTGCCTCTATTACCTCCCATATATCAATGCCCATCCTGTCAAAAAGCGTCTTGAGCTCATTTACAAGGGCAATATTTACTGCCCTGTAGATATTTTCTAAGAGCTTTGTTGCCTCTGCTACTTCGGTAGTAGACACAGAAACTACTTCTTCTACAATGGAAGAATAAAGGGCAACACCTACCTCTAAGCAATCTTTTGTTATTCCTCCTACTACCTTAGGAATTGTTTTTGTGTTGTATTTTTTATTTCCAGGGTCTTCCCTTTCCGGGGAATAGATGAGGTAAAAATCCTTACCTACTTCTAAGCCATCTGACTCAAAGAGTGGAAGGAGTAACTCTCTTGTAGTTCCAGGATATGTTGTTGACTCAACGGAAATAAGCTGGCCAACCCTTAAATTTTTAGCTATATCCTTCCCTGTATTTTCTATATATTGCATATCCGGCTCTCTTTTATTGGTTAGAGGAGTAGGAACACAGATCAATATGGCATCCATCTCGGATATCCTCCCCATATCAGTAGTAGCAACAAAGCCTCTTGAGTTTTTGAGCCGAATAAAACGGATTAATCGGGAGGAAGGGATGTGTCTTATGTATGACTCACCCTTGTTTAGTCTATTCACTTTTTCTGAATCTATATCAAAGCCTGTAACAGAAAAGCCTGCTTCTAAGAAATGTAAGGCAAGGGGTAGACCCACATATCCCACTCCGATAATACCAATATCTGCCTCCTTTGCCCTTATCCTGGAAATAAGCTTTTCCTTTAAAGATAACACAGATAACATCAGCCCCTCCATTTTCTTTATTTATTGTGTTGAAAGCTCCTTCAATTTTTCTAGGAAGGGTGGCAAGGATGTTTTATAATCCGCCACAATCCCCCATTCGGCTACCTTAAAGATATAGGCATCCGGGTCGGTATTGATGACTACCATATGTTTTGAGCCGGAACAACCGGCGAGGTGTTGTACGGCGCCGGACAAGGCAACAGCGATATACAAGTTGGGACTTACGATTTTGCCTGTTTGTCCCACCTGCATCGTTGCCGGTGTTAATCCTTCGTCACAGGCAGCCCTTGTTGCCCCTACAGCGCCACCCAATACTCCGGCAAGCTCCCTGAGAATATCAAACCCTTCGACACTTCCAATACCCCGTCCGCCGGTAACTACAATTTCTGCCTCTTCTAATTTTATTCCGAGAACCTCTTCTTTTACGGTCTCGATGATCTCGGCTTTTATCATTGAGCTTTCTATACCAATCTCCAGAGGGACAACTTCACCTTGTCGGCTATCATCTCTCTCAAGAGATGACATGGTTTTTGGTCTTACCGTTGCCATTTGTGGCCGGGCGGTAGGGGTGATCATTACCGCATAGGCGTTGCCGCCGAAAACAGGCCTGGTTTGAAGCATCAGCTTTGTTTGCGGATCGATAGCCAGATCAATGCAGTCCATCGCGAGTCCCCCGCCTAACCTGACGGCTAATCTTGGGGCAAGGTCCCTCCCCATATCTGTCTGACCCAGAAGCACGATAGAAGGATTAACCTGGTGACATACATTTGTTATTGCCTCCGTATAGGCATCAGAGTTATAACTGTCAAGCGGCGAATTACTGACCAGATATACCCTCTCTCCCCCGTAGGCGATGGCTTCCCGGCTAAAGGGAACAGCCTCTTTCCCTATTAAGAGGGCGCTAAGCTCCTCTCCCAGATCATCGGCAAGCCTTCTTCCTATTCCTAAAAGCTCCATCGTAATAGGAGACATTTTTCCATTTACAAACTCGGCACAAACCATTACTCCTTTAAATTCAGTCATTGACTTTTACCTCCTCATATACCCTATGCCATCAATTATCACTGGAGGGCCACGCTCCGTCGTGGCCGGAGGGAACGGACGCGACATGGGAGGGACGCGCTCCGTCGCGTCCGTTCCCTGTGGTGGCCAAATTATATAATCTTTGCTTTTCTCAGGCACAATGCCAGTTCGCAAGCCGCCTCGGCGACTGTGTCCGCTTCTATGATCTGACACTTTGTCTCGCGGACGGGGATATATAACCTGAGCAACTGGGAACGTCTTACCCCCTGTAACTCTGCACCAATATCCTGAACGTTCCAGTTTGTGATTTTAATCCTGCTGGCCTTTAAAATCCCCATACCGGTGGGGAGGCGGGGGAGGCCTATCTCGCTGCTGACTGTGACCAGCGCCGGCATAGGCGCCTCGATGACCCTGTAACCGTCTTGCATCACCGATTCTACTCTCACCTTGCTATCTTTCAAATCAACCTTTCTCGCTACGGTTACCACAGGGATAGCGAGGTTTTCGGCGATGAGGGAACCGACCTGACCGGCATCCCAGTCCGCCGCCTGCCGTCCGCACAGGATCAGAGAATAATCGCCGATTTTTTCAATGGCCTTCGTCAGGACAAAGGCGGTTTCAAAGCTATCCAGTTCCCCGGCCGCCTCATGCTGAATATGGACTCCTTCATCAGCTCCTATAGATAATGCGTGTCTGATCGCACTCTTGGCAGCTGACGCTCCCAGAGTCACCGCCGTCACTTTGGCCTGGTATTTATCTTTCAATTGCAGAGCAGCTTCCATCGCCCGTTCGTCAAAAACACTTGTTACGGGCGCCACCCCCTCAGGCGGCATGACCCTTTTCCCCTCAGGGTCAATCCGAAATTTAGCAGGCGGTATCTCAGGATCCGGTACCTGCTTGATACATACAATAATGTTCATTCAACTTCCCTCCTTCTGGAGGGCCACGCTCCGTCGTGGCCGTTACACTCCGTCGTGGCCGGAGGGAACGGACGCGACGAAGCGCGTCCCTCCCCTGTCGTGGCCGTTAAAAAACGTCATATTTTCCTCTACAATCTCAGCAAGGTCCATTACCTTAAAGGTCTTATCCAATTCCTTTGCCCTGATCCCCTCGTCGAACATCTGTAAACAAAAGGGACAGGCGGTAACTACTACCTCTGACCCGGATTTGACGGCCTCCTCGGTGCGGATGCGGTTAATCTTGGTTCCCACCGGTTCTTCCATCCAGATCCTGCCGCCCCCTCCCCCGCAGCAAAGCGCCCGTTGTCCGCAGCGGGACATCTCGATAACGTCAAGCTGAGGGAGTTGGTGTAAAATCTCTCTCGGTTCCTGGAAGATATCGTTATACCTGCCCAGGTAACAGGAGTCGTGATACGTTACTCTTCTCCTGTCCTGCCTTTCCGTTGGTTTCCATTTCCCGCTCGAGAGGAGTTGGGCGAGTAATTGCGAATGATGGAGGACTTCGAAAACCCCTCCCCACTGGGGATACTCGTTTTTCATGGTATTGAAGCAGTGGGGGCAGGCAGTGATAATCTTTTTTACCCTGTGTTCCTGGAAGAAAGCGATATTTTGTTGCGCCTGCTCTACAAACAGGATTTCAAAACCTATCCTCCGGGCAGGATCGCCGCAACATGGTTCTTCCGCACCCCAAACGGCAAAATTCACCTCTGCGTTCTGCAATATCCTGACCAGAGATATTGTAACCTCCGCATTGCGATCAGTTAAAGCCCCTGTACACCCAACCCAGAGAAGGGTATCGGTATCCCTGCCCTTCCCTAATATATTGAGATCTAAGCCGGCCATCCAGTCGCCCTTGAGCCTCATGTGCTGAGCCCCCGTCCAGGGATGCCCACGGGAAAACATATTTCCCACCATGAGCTGGACAGACTCGGGCATCCTGCTTTCGGTCAGGGCCAGATTACGGCGCATTTCGATAATCTTATCTATGTGCTCCACAAATACGGGACAAGCCTCCTGACAGGCGCGGCAGGTCGTACAGGACCAGATATCTTCCTCCGCAATCACCTCACCGATCAGAAGCCGGTCAATGGTCATCCGGTTATTAAACTTTTCCTCCATGTGGATCTTCATCTGCTGGATCAACCTCTTGGGGGAGAGGGTCTTGCCGCTGATGTAGGCGGGACAACTTGCCTGACATCGGCCGCAACTGGTACAGGCGTCAAGATCAAGGAGTTGTTTCCAGGTAAAATCCTCGATGTTTGCTATACCAAAGGTTTCAGCTTCCTCGAGATCGGCAATAGGGGCCAGGGCGCCTTTTGGCCTCAAGGAACGGAAGAAGATGTTCACGGGAGAAATGATAACATGGAACAATTTGGAAAAGGAAAGACAGAGATAGACGATGGCTCCGTAAAAAATGATGACGTGAAACCACCAGATCCGCTGGTACCATGGCAGGAGCGAAGCGTCTCCCAGTCCGAAAACTCCGGCCAGGGCAAAACCGGCAAAGGACCATCGCTCCTCCCACAGTGGCGTGGGAACAGTGGCACAGATACGAAGCGCTTCAAGAATGAAACCGGTGATTGTCAGGAGGAAGAGCGAAATCAATACCACCGCATCATCCAGGCTGTTATCCAGCCTTTCCGGTCTCAGGATATATCTCCTGATAGCCGCCATTATTATACCTGACAGGACAGCTACCCCCCCGAGTTCGCCCAGGAGAGAGACGACTAAATAAGGTCTCCCGCGCAGGAAGGCTGCCACGTGCTCATGAAGGGCGAAGAGAGAGGTAACCAGCAGGAGCAAGAGAATGCCCCCAAAGATAAGGAGATGCATGACACCGGCATAAAGCTCGCCTATGGAAAGGGGCATCGCCCCTATTCCGAGGAGGCGCTTATGGAGAAGGATATCAATCGTTCCGGTAACAAATGCCTTTATCCTTCCCTTCTCAAATCTCCCCTCCGGTTTGCCTATCTGCCAGAGACGCCGGCGCCGGTAGATGGTATAGCCGATAAGGGGGAGGAGAAGCAATCCCAGGAGGTAGATCAGCCAACCGTATTCGATGTGCCAAAAAGCTTCTCGCGCGGCTTCCAAGGTGACCTCCTCGCTTAAAGTCCCATCTCTTGGGCCACTTTTTCCCGGAGTGAATCGGAATCGCCGAAAAGGAGAGGGGCCTGCCGTCCACGGCGATAGTATAGCCCCATATCATGCTCTCTAGTAGTGCCGATTCCGCCGAAGATCTGGACACCCATGCGGGTCCAGCGCCGGTAAACATCGCCGGCCCACGATTTAGCCATCGCTACTTCCTTACTACAGGGAAGTCCCTCGTTCAGCAACCAGGCGGCATAGTAGGTAAATCTCTTGGCGATGCCTATCTCGGCCCACATCTCAGCAAGATAGCTCTGAATTATTCCATAACTGCCGATAGGCTTACCGTACTGTACCCTTTCTACAGCATAGGAAGTACAGTTTTCCACTACCCAATCGGCGCCGCCCATCATTTCGGCACATTTCGCCATAGCTGCATACTCCAGCAACTTTTCTATAATGGGAAAGCCCTGATGCAACTGTCCCACTACGTACTTTTCTGTCACCTTCACATTTTCAAAGATGACCTCGCACTGTTTGTCATCGGCAATGGTTTGCAGGGGAGTGATTTTTATCCCCGGGATTTTGGCATCAACGATAAAGAGAGTAATGCCATCCTCCGGGCGGCCTTCGACGATTTTGGTCCTCGCGGCGCACAAGAAGTAATTTGCCGTCTGGGCGTCGTGGATGAACAGCTTGGCGCCGTTTATGATGTATTCATTCCCCTGCGCCGTGGCTGTCGTAGCGATTCCTTCAGCATCATACGTGGCGCTGGGCTCGGTCAGGGCCAGGCTGAAAATAGTATCTCCGCTTGCTATTCCAGGTAAGAATTCCTTCTTCTGCTCCTCTGACCCGGCAGTTACAAGGGGCAAAGTACAGATCACCGTAGAGAAGAAAGGCAGAAGGAAACAGGCGCGTCCCATCTCCTCAAAGAGGACAACAGTATCCATAAAGCTGCCGCCGACACCATCATACTCTTCCGGTATAATCCATCCCAGCCAGCCGAGTTTTGCCATCTCTTTCCAGATATCGCTCCTGAACCCTATCGCGTCTTCTTCCAGTTCCCTCACCAGGCTCTTGGGGTAGTATCTGGCCATAAACTCCCTCGCGGTTTTTTTCAAAATCTCCTGGGTTTCAGTAAAATCAAGATTCATTGTATCCTCCCTCTTATAGAAATTGTTCTGAAGATAACCTATCTGGGAAGTTTTAAACCCATCCAGGCAATAATGTTCTTCATGGTTTCGGTGGTTCCCCCGGCAATGGTAATACCCAGAGTATATTGACACATATCCTCGTATTTACCTTTAAATCTTGCCCATTTTGATCCTTCTTTCAGAGCGCCGTAGAGACCCATCATCTCGATGGCGATATTTCCGAAGCGGACGGCCAACTCCGATGAGAACCATTTGGCAGCCGAGGATTCCGCGGGAACATTCTGACCTTTACTCTGGAGCCAGGCTACGTAATAAGCCCATTGTTTCGTCGCCTCAAGTTCGATTGCCAACTCTGCCAGCTTCTGGCGGATCAGGGTAGCTTTCGCCATTGGTTGGCCGCGGTGCACTGTTTTCTTGGAAAATTCCACAAACTCCTCCAAATCCCGCTTTAGCCCCGCGACCGTTCCTATCATTGAGCGCTCAAAATTTATCCCCGCCATCGTGACATACCAGCCCTGATTTACCTGTCCTACTACGTTCTTCTTGGGAACCCGGAAGTTATCAAAGAAAACCTCATTATATTCCCGTTTTTTGTGCATATATAATAACGGGCGAATGGTTATCCCCGGTTTGTCAACCTCGCTGACAAAATAGGTAATCCCCTTATGCTTGGGTACATTCTGGTCTGTGCGGGCTAAAAAGAAGATATGATCCGCCCGGTGTGCGCCTGTAGTCCATATCTTCTGCCCGTTAATCACGAAATCGTCGCCGTCCTCCACCGCCCTGGTGGTGAGAGAAGCCAGGTCTGAACCGGCATTCGGTTCAGACCAACCCTGGCACCAGTTGATCTCGCCCCTGGCGATCCTGGGCAGCCATTTTTTCTTCAACTCTTCGGAACCATGTTCCAGAATACTGGGAGCGACAATTTGCGGGCCCCACATATCCACGCCAGGCACCCGATGGTAGGCCCTCACTTCATTGAAGATAAGCTGTTCAATGTAACTGTGCTCCTTTCCACCATACTCTTTCGGCCAGGGGAGAGACAACCAGCCCTTCTCAGCTAACCTTTCTGCTACCGAACGATGGTATGCCCAATTTTCATCTGATTCAAAAATGGCAAAAAGCCCCCCTGACCATTCTTTCGGGGCACGACTCTCCTCCCGGGCAAAAAATTCCTCGAATTCCCTTTTCAGGGCCTCTTGTTCCGCGGTCAATCGAAAATCCATCCTTTTCTCCTCCGTTTTTATATTCTTAGTAGGCGATGTGGGACTCGAACCCACGGCCTCTGGTTCCGGAGACCAGCGCTCTATCCTCCTGAGCTAATCGCCCTTTCCGGTTCAGTCATCAGTCTTATGTCTTTTGACTTATGACTACATTGGAGGCGCCACATCTCTCATTTTCAATTGGATATCGTCTAACCCCTTCCAATGATTAATCTGAGGGGTAAAGACGATATCAAGGGCCGACCCTGATAGGGTGTGTATAAAATGCCCCCTACTGAACCATATAGAATTACAGGATACACCATCACCGTTTACACGCATCCGTAAGTGATTATTTCCTACAATGGCAGATGTTGTGACATTGACATTCTTGACACACAGGATTGGTTCGGGATTCTTTCTGCCAAATGGGGCAAGTGTATCAATCTGATATAGGAGGTCATGAGTAATATCGTTGAGATTGCACTGGGCGTCAATGATGGTTTGCGTAGTAAAATCTGACGCTTTTAGGTCTTCTTGGATCACAGTATTGAGGAGACCGGTAAATTTTTTTATGTCTTCTTCCCTAATCGAGATACCGGCAGCGTATTGATGTCCCCCGTAAGACAATAGTAAAGAATCACATTTTTTCAGACCTTCGTAAATATTGAAATCGTCAACGCTTCTTCCCGAACCTTTTCCAATACCATCCTTCAGACTTATCAAGATGACAGGCCGGCAATACCGTTCTACCAGCCTTGAAGCTACGATACCTATAACTCCCGGGTGCCATTTAGGAGAGGCGAACACAAGGGAAATTGATTTTTCGTGGGCGCCTGTTTTTTTTGTTTCATCAAGGATTTCACTAATAATAGCCCTCTCCATGGTCTGTCTTTTCCGGTTATATGCGTCAAGTTTCCTTGCCTTTTCCCTGGCTTCTTTCAAGTCATCGGCCATCAGGAGCTGTACTGCATCCATGGGTGATCCAACTCGTCCCGCCGCGTTTATCCTGGGTGTAAGGCAAAAAGATACCTTCTCGGAATCAATAGCCTGATTTTCTAACCCGCTTATCTCCTTTAGCGCCCTCAGTCCTATCCTTTTACCATCCGTGATTAGATCAAGTCCGATCTTTGTGAATATCCTGTTCTCGTCAATCAGGGGAGAGATATCACCAATAGTACCCAGAGCGACAAGATCTAAATATTCTTTCAGGTTTGGATGTCTGTTATTTCTCCAGAAACCGTCTTTTCGTAAACTGCTCCTCAAAGCGATAAGAAAATTAAAGACAATACCAACAGCAGCCAGATGCTTGAAAGGAAACTGGCAATCGTTCTGATGCGGGTTAATTACCGCAACGGCAGTTGGGATCTCATCCGGAACCTTATGATGATCTAAGATGATGGTATCTATACCGCTCATTCGGGCATAGGATACCTCTTCAATGTCGGAAATACCGCAATCTACCGTGATAATCAGTTTCACCCCGTTATTTTTCATTTTATCAATGGCGCTCCTGTTAAGGCCGTATCCTTCGTTGATCCTGTCAGGGATATAATAAGCCGCTGTATGAATAATTTCTTTGAGGAATTTTAAAAGGACAACGACGGAGGTGATGCCATCCGCATCATAATCGCCATAGATAACGATTTTTTCTTTGTTGTAGATAGCCTTGATCAGGCGGTGTACACCCGTTTGCATGTCTTTCATGAGAAAGGGGTTGTGCAGGTCGGAAAGGGAAGGGGAAAGATATTTTCTCGCCTCATCGGCATTCGAGATATCGCGATTTGTCAATATCATGGATATAATTGGATTTATACCCAGTTCCCTGATCAGCAATTCCTGAACACCTCTGTCACCTTCGGATAATCTCCATTGCGTTGTAGGTAAACTTTTTGTGTTCATGATTTATCTGCTGTTTTGTAGGGTATGCTTATTCCATTATAACACCTTCTTCACGAAACCAGAGCGGAGACACCTGGTACACACCTTCACCCGTTTTACCGCTCCGGTTTTACTATCCACGCAGCGTAATTTCTGAAGATTGGGATACCAGACCTTTTTTGTTTTGTTGTTGGCATGGCTGACCTTATTGCCAACAAGAGGTTTTTTACCACATACTTTACAGACTCTCGACATGTTCATACACCTCTTTGAAACGATTTGCCGCTTCTTAGAACGTAATGGTAAATTTTGCAAGTATTTTTGTAACTACTTAGGTTATCAGGTTCACGGTTCACAGTTCACAGTTCACAGTTCACAGTTGGCTTACGCTCTTCATATCTCTTGAGATAGTTCATGAATCCATGAGTTTAACCTTGAACCTTGGAACTTTGAACCTAAGTAGTTAGGTTAGTTTTTCAGAGAAAGCGGCTGCCCTGTAGATTCAAGGACACGCATCCAGGTGTTATCCCCGGGATCCACACCCTTGCCTGAGGTAACCACCTTGAGGGGGAGGTGAACATATTCGTCCTTCATCAACCCCACCAACATGCCCGTTTTCCCTGCCATCCCTGCATGAACAGCATACTGGCCAAGGGCGCTACAGTAGATACTATCACTGGCATCGGCAGGAACGCTGCGAATTGTATAACTTGGGTCTATATACTTGAGATTTATTTCCCTGCCGATTTTCCTGAAATGGTCATCTATTTTCATTTTTAAAAATACACCAATGTCAAGAAGTTTAATATTGCCCGAGGCATCAGTTTCCACGGGTTCATTTTTTTCCTGACGGATAAGTTCTTGACCGGCTCCCTCAGCAACAAGGATCACAGCATGATTTCTTTCCTGGAGACGTTTTTCCAGCGCCTTGAGAAGCCCTTTTTCTCCTTCCAGATCGAAAGGCGCCTCCGGGATCAAGACAAAGTTGACGTCACTCTGTGCCAGGGCAGCATCGGCTGCAATATGCCCTGACAACCTGCCCATAATCTTGACCAGACCAATCCCCATCGGGGCGCCCTCCGCCTCCACGTGGGCGCACCGGATGACCTTGACTACCTCGGAGATGGCCGTATCAAATCCGAAAGACTTCTGGATAAGATTCAAATCATTGTCAATAGTTTTCGGAACCCCGATAATGGCAATGTTCAGATTTCTTTTCCCTGTTTCTTCGGTGATGGCCTCGGCTGCCCTCATGGTCCCATCTCCGCCGATGCAGAAAAAGATATCAATATTCATACGTTTCAGGGCATTCACTATCTCATCCACATCCTGTCTTCCCCGTGACGAGGAGAGTATGCTTCCTCCCATGCCGAGTATGTCTTTGACATTCTCTGGTGTAAGTTCACATATATCATGTCCGTATCGAGGAATTAATCCCTGGAATCCATACCTGATACCAATGATATTTTTCACCCCGTACCTGTGGTAGAGCTCCATGACCACGGCCCTTATCACATCGTTGATACCGGGACACAGACCGCCGCAGGTGGCGATAGCCACCTTGGTCTTGGAGGGATCGAAAAATATCCTCTCCCTGGGACCTGCCACCTCAACAGAGAGGGGAAGCCCTTCTGCATTCTTTAACTCGGTGTAATTTTCGAGGTAAATATTGAAGAGGATACGTTTGCCCTCCGGAGTAAAATAGCTGACATTGACCGGTGAAGGGATGGTCGCCTCCCCTAAGTCTTGAATGTTAAAATCATAGTTTTCCCGGTTCATTGATTCCTCCATTAATCAAGGGATCGCTATGCCCTTGCCTTCTTCTGGCTCATTTTCTCTTTAACAAGTTTTACAATCAGATCTGTCTTGCTACCTGGAGGGAAGACCCCATCAACGCCCATTTCCTTGAGAGGGGGGATATCCTCCTGAGGAATAGTTCCTCCTACCATTACCACAATATCCTCGGCACTTTCTTCTTGGAGTGCCTGAAGCACTCTTTGAGTTAGCTTCATATGACCGGCCGCCAGAATACTAAGACCTACTACATCCACATCTTCTTGAACAGCCACTTTAGCTATTGCCTCAGGACTCATGTTCCCACCAAAAATCACCTCCATGCCTGCATTTCTCAGCGCTGTGGTCACTACTTTGGCTCCTCTCCAATGCCCATCAATTCCTGGCTTAGCCATCAACACCCTAACTTTTCTTTCCATCACCTTTACCTCTCCCTTAGTATTGGATAGGTATATCCCAGTGGGGATAAATACTACGCCACACATCCTGAATTTCGCCTAAAGTAGCATAAGCCTTTACTGCTTCCATTACTGCCGGCATTACATTCTCATCCGTTAAGCTGACTTGGTGCAAGTTCTCCAAGCATTCTTTAACCTTCTGATTGTCCCTTTCCCACCTCAACTTCCTTACCCTCTCCGCCAGAATTTCAGTAGATTGAGGATTGGGACGAAAAACAGGGACTTGATAAGGTTCCCCATCCATCTCAAAGCAATTGAGTCCTACTATCTTTGTTTCACCGCTGTCTATTTCCCTTTGTCTCTCCTCCATTGCTTTCCCAGCTTCCCTATGTATGTATCCTGAATGCCAAACTTCAAGTAAACCTCCCTTATCCTCTAATTCTTGAAAATACTCCCAGGCTTTCTTCTCTATCTCGTTAGTTAGCCATTCCACATAATATGATCCTCCCAGAGGGTCAGCAACATTGGCAATGTTAGTTTCATACTGAGCAATTTGCTGTGTTCTTATAGAAAGCAATATACTTTGGTCTGTTGGCAAGCAAAGAGGCTCATCATAGGAAGTAGCGTGAATAGATTGAGCTCCCCCTAAGGCGGCAGCCAATACTTGATAAGCAATACGTACCGAATTATTCAATATTTGCTGATAAATATCAGTGGAGCCGGAAGTCTGGACATGAAAGCGGAAAGCCAGGCTGCGTGGATCTTGAGCCCCGTACCGTTCCTTCATTAGCTTATACCACATCCTCCGTGCTGCCCTGAACTTGGCTATTTCTTCAAAAAAATCGTTGTGTGCCGCGAGATGAAAACTTAGCACCGGGGCGAAATCATCAATATTAAGTCTGTTCCTTTTTAGCTCCTCCTCGATATAACCTACTGCATTACAAAATAACATGCCTAGTTCTTGATAAGCATTACAACCGTTCTCCCTGTAGTTATAAGAAGCGAAGCTTACCGGGTGCCAGTTGGGAACATTCTGAGCACACCATTCAATCATATCCACACTTAACCTTAATAGGTGAGGAGGGGTAACAAAATCGATCATATTGCAACAAAGACTAAACACATAGGGATCATTTTGACTGGTGCCATTTACTTCCTTCAAGCTTACACCTCGCTTCTCAGCCATAGCAAAATACATAGCTGTAAGAGCAGGAGAGCTCCACTGGCTAGTAATCACTGCGGTGCTCACCTTATCTATTGGCAGACCTTCAAATATGGTCTCCATATCCGCCAGAGAACTTATACTGACTCCACTTTGTCCTACCTCGTCCTGAACACGAGGGTCATCGGGGTCAAGACCATTTTCATTTACTGAGTCCATGGAAATGCTGAAGCCTGTTTCCCCATTCTCATATTTATATCTAAACCTTTTGTTGGTCTCCTCAGGAGTGCCAAAACCAGAAAATTGTCTTATAGTCCATAACTTACCCCGATACATATTCTCATATATACCTCTGGTGTAAGGCTCTTTCCCAGGCAATCCCAGATTTCTTGCCTCATCAAAATCTGGCAAGTCCTCAGAAGTGTAGAATACTTTGACAGGAATGCCTGACCCAGTATACGCCTCTCGTGTTTTTAATTGACTCATTTTAACCTCCTTATCATCGGTTTAGGGATGGTGCTTCGCGCCTCTTATCAGTGGTGTCCGGTAAAACGATCAAGTTCACCTACTGTTATCTTATCTGACGAGATGACCCGAATTCCTTCCCGCAGGAGAAGGGCCGTGGTGACACCCATCCCCTTCACAACAGCATCATCATAATGAATGAAACATACTCCACAGGAGGGACTCGTCTCTTTCATTATCGCTGTTTTAACCTTCATCAGCCTTGCCACTTTTATGACCTCTTCCGCACCTATTAAAAAGTGCCGGGTGACATCCCTCTTGTTTGCGTCACGCACCTTTACACGGTCGTCGAGAACATCGCCCCCGTGGCCGCCCATAATCTGTGCCGGAGGACGGGGCGTGGGTAATCCCCCTAATTGCTCGGGACAGAGGGGTAGAAAAATGCCCTCTGAAGATATGGCCAGCATTCTCTCATCCGGACAACCTTTCCCGTCATATCTGCATTTTATTCCGAGAAGACATGCACTGACGATGGTCATGGTTAAAACCCCGCGAGGGGCGGATTATGCAGCGCTGATTCGCAAGTGCGATCACTATCCCTGATGCGAACCTTCCGACCGGTTACTCCAATTCTCCCCTCGGCGTAAAATTGAATGGCCCGGGGATAAATACGGTGTTCTTCCTTTAGTATTCTTGCGGCAAGGCTTTCCTCCGTATCATCATCATAAACAGGCACAACACTTTGAATAATGATGGGTCCTGTGTCAACACCTTCATCTACAAAATGGACTGTACAGCCGGAAAATTTTACGCCATACTCTACAGCCCTTTGCTGGGCATGAACTCCCGGAAAAGCAGGGAGAAGGGCAGGATGAATATTCATAATCTTCATGGGAAAGGCATGCAAAAACGCAGGGGTGATTACTCTCATGAACCCGGACAGAACCACGAGTTCCACCGCATAGTCCTTCAGGACTTCAATCACTTTTCGGTCGAAATCTTCCCTATCTCTAAAATCGCTATGCCTGATGACAACAGAGGGAATCTCGTGTTTTTTTGATCTTTCAAGGGCATAGGCGTCAGGGTTGTTACTGATGACAACTCTGATATTTACATCCAGCAGACCACTCTCCCTATGATCAATGATTGACTGGAGGTTGGAACCACTTCCTGAGACGAGAACACCTATGTTTAATCTTTTTTCCATACTGTTCATTCAAGGCATGTCTTAGGAAAAGGATACCTTAGGCTGATCGCTTTCTCTTTTTTCTATGACAGCGATGGCATAGGCCCGTTCGCCTAAATTCTTGAGACGTTCCACTACTTCTGACGCTTCTTTCTCCGGCACAACAACCATCATGCCTATGCCCATATTAAAAACTCTTAACATTTCCATGTCATCAATATTCCCCCTCTCCTGGATGATCTTGAAGATACAAGGGATATCCCAACTGTCCTTTGCAATCACGGCACGACATAGACCTGGCATAACACGAGGGATGTTATCTATAAATCCACCACCGGTAATATGCACGATGCCTTTGATGGTAAAGTTTTTGATCAGGTTTAATAACGGTTTTACATAGATTTTGGTGGGGCGCAGGAGTTCCAGACCGAGGGGCTGATCAAGACCGTCAATTCTGTCGTCCACACCAAGCTTTCCCTCTTCGAATAGCACCTTTCTGGCGAGGGAAAAGCCGTTACTATGAATGCCGCTGGAAGCGATACCAATGATCCTGTCGCCGACCCGGGTTTCCGAACCTTCAATGAGTTTTTCTGCACCTACAACGCCAACACAGAATCCCACGAGATCATATTCACCATGCTCATAAAATCCCGGCATTTCAGCAGTTTCGCCACCAAGAAGGGCGCATCCCGCCTCCTGACATCCCCTGACAATACCTTCTATAATCTGAACACTTATTTCCGTACAGAATTTTCCCATGGCAATATAGTCGAGGAAAAAGAGGGGCTCTGCCCCCTGAACGATGACATCATTTACCGACATGGCAACGAGGTCTATACCAACAGTGTCATGTTTGTTCATCATCTGGGCAATCTTGAGTTTTGTCCCCACACCGTCCGTGGAGGAAACCAGTATGGGGTTCTTGATCTTTTCTACGTCGAGGTGAAACAACCCTCCAAAACCACCAATAGCGCCCATGACCTCCTTACGATGGGTCTTTTTTAAAATAGGCTTGATACGTTCGAGAAAATGATTAACCCTGTCAATGTCAACACCGGCCTCTCTATATGAGGTTTTTTTTTGCATACTGCTACCTACCTCCTGTCTCCTAAAGTAATTGCGTTTTTATAATGTAATTTATCTTAAAAGTCAATTCATAACTTGCGAAAGCCATAGATATCTGGTAACAATCAAAATTGACAGACGATGAAACAGACCAGAGGTGTGGAATTATGAAGGAAATAAGCATTGGTTTGATTGGCTTCGGCACCATTGGCACTGGAGTCGTAAAGCTGCTTGCCGACAGCGGCGCTCTCCTCGAAAAACGGCTCGGAGCGAAACTGGTTCTAAAAAAAATAGCAGACCTCGACATCACAACACCCCGAATCGTCTCTGCCGTCAAGCATCTGCTTACCACGGATGCAGAGGAAATTTTAAGAGATCCTGAGATAGCCATTGTTGTAGAACTTATAGGGGGATATGAACCGGCCCGTTCATTCATACTTGATGCCATAGGCAACAAAAAACATGTGGTAACGGCGAACAAGGCCCTTCTCGCCACATATGGAGATGATATCTTCCGGGCTGTTGGCAAAGAAGGGGTAAATATCGGTTTTGAAGCCAGTGTCGGCGGCGCCATACCGATCATCAAGACATTAAAGGAGAGCCTGGCAGCAAACAGGATTAAGTCTCTTCTGGGAATCATGAACGGTACCTCAAATTACATCCTTTCCCAAATGACGGACGAGGGAAAGGCCTTTGATGTTGTTCTGAGAGAGGCCCAGGCCCTTGGATTTGCCGAGGCAGATCCGTCGTTTGACATCGAGGGGGTAGATACGGCTCACAAGCTTGCCATTACTCTGACCCTCGCCTACGGTAAAAGGGTCAATCTTGACGATCTTTACAGAGAGGGCATTTCAGTGATCGGTCAGCAGGATATCGAATTTGCAAAGGAACTCGGATATCGCATCAAATTGCTGGCCATTGCCATCCACCGGGAAGACGTTGTTGAGGCAAGGATACATCCCACGATGATCCCCTTTGATCATCTATTGGCAAACGTGAACGGGAATTTCAACGCCTTTCATATTATCGGTGATGCGGCAGATTCGATCTTTTTATACGGTCAGGGCTCCGGTATGATGCCTACCGCAAGCGCCGTAGTCAGTGATCTGGTGGATATTGCGAGAGATATATTAAAGGGTGTCTCCGGGAGAGTCCCTGCCCTTTCCTTTTCTGAGATTGACGACATCAGATTGATGCCTGTTGATGATATTGTCACCAATTACTATTTTAGATTTTCCGTCGTTGACAGTCCGGGTGTCCTTTCAAAGATATCAGGGATCCTGGGCGGAAGGAATATCAGCATCGCCGCTGTGATTCAAAAGGGTAGGAAACTCTGTGGCGCCGTGCCTATTGTGATGACAACCCATAAATCGAGGGAGAGGGAAGTTCAGGAGGCGCTGAAGGAAATTGATCGGCTTGATGTTGTCCTGGGGAAAACGGTCTTGATCAGAATAGAGGATGAGAAACTTTCGTAACAATCAGCCAGGTTTCAAGTCGTAAGTCATAAGTCGTAAGTCGTAAGTCGTAAGTCATAAAACTTAAAACGTAAATGGGACTTTCCCATGAAACATTCATGAGCCGTTGGCTCACAAAGAATGATGAAAATTGCAGTCAGGACAGCCGGGACGGCTGTCCTACCATGGGTGGTGATTTTATATAACCAGTAGGACAGGCGTCTCGCCTGTCAAAGGGGTATTTTCAGGTGAGCAAATACGTGATCTTACTCGGGGATGGCATGGCCGATTATCCGCTGAAGGAATTAGGCGGTAAAACACCCCTTGAATTTGCCCGTACCCCTCACATGGACCGTATAACGTCAGAAGGAACTCTGGGACTGGTCAATACCATACCGTCAGGATTCTCACCGGGGAGTGATATAGCAAACCTCAGTATCCTCGGTTATGATCCCCGAAAGTACTATACGGGAAGGGGACCACTGGAGGCGGCAAGTCAGGGGGTGCAACTCGGGCCTGATGATGTGGCCTTTCGGTGTAATCTGGTTGCCATCGGGGCAGGGGATGCGCCCGTGATGGAAGACTTTACCTCCGGGCACATCAGCTCTTCCGAGGCGAGACAGATTATTGATGATCTTCAGAGGGAGTTTGGGACTGCTGAGTTCCAATTCTATCCGGGCGTCGCCTACAGGCATCTCCTTGTATGGAGAGGAGGCAAGGAATCCCTTAAAACAACTCCTCCCCATGATATTACCGGCAGGTTAATCAATGATTATTTACCACAGGGGAATGGATCCCTGGAGATAAACAGCCTCATGCAGCGTTGCCGGGAGATTCTTCTTGACCATCCGGTAAACAGATTGCGTCTTTCGGAGGGGAAGAGACCGGCTACCTCCATCTGGCCCTGGGGACAGGGAAGGGCGCCCCGGATTGTTTCTTTCACGAAAAAATACCATTTAACAGGCGGAATAATATCGGCTGTTGATCTTTTAAATGGTATCGGCGTCCTGGCGGGCCTTGAAGTCATCCATGTGGAGGGCGCGACCGGATATACCGACACCAACTACCTGGGAAAGGCTGAAAAGGCCCTCGAAGCCTTACGAAAACTTGATTTTGTCTTCGTCCACGTGGAGGCGCCGGATGAGATGGGACATGAGGGGAATATAGAGGGAAAGATCCGGGCCATCGAAGATTTTGATGAAAAGGTTGTCGGCGCCGTCTTAAGGGGGTTGAATTCTCTCGCCCCTTTCAGGCTGATGGTCTTAAGTGATCATCCCACCCCCATCACCATGAGGACGCACTCCCCGGAGCCGTCCCCCTTTGCCGTACAGTCTTCTATCGCCGGTGAGAACCGAAAGAACGCCCTGACATTCGGAGAAACGTCGGCAAGGGATATGGGGATTCTGATCTCCCCCGGTTATCTCCTCATGGACGCCTTTATAAAAAACTGGAGGGGGGAGGGGAAACTTATTGAATAAAAATTCTGTTAAGATAAGGGTCATCTATGCTGATACAGATGCCATGGGCATCGTTTATCATACCAATTATATCAAATGGTTTGAAATCGGGCGTACAGAACTACTGAGGGAGAGGGGTGTCGTCTATGCCGAAATGGAATCCCTGGGTTATAACCTGCCCGTGATAGAACTCTGGTGTCACTATCTTTTGCCGGCCAGGTATGACCAGATTGTTCTTGTGGAAACGGAGGTCGTGCACACGAGAAGGGCAAGCATTAAATTTAACTATCTCATCTGGAATGAAAGTAAAGAAGATGTCCTCGTTGAAGGATCCACGGTTCATGCTTGTATAAACAAACAAGGCAAAATTGTGAGGATTCCCGCCGTTATTATGGAAAAGGTCAATCAGTAGGGTTGGAGGGCCACGCTCCGTCGTGGCCGTTGAGACGGGTCAGGGGAGGGCCACGCTCCGTCGTGGCCGTTGAGTAGAAAGTGGGGGAAATCACTTATTATGGCAGGAAAAGTTACAAAAAAGGAGCTGAAACAACCGGACTTGATTCATTCAGCGTTTCAGAAGGCGATGAATTATGCCTCGGAAAATAAATCCCGGATCTATCTGATTTCAGTAATTCTTATCTTGATCCTTCTGATTTCAGGCGGATGGTATATCTTCCGGCTGAATTATGAGAAAAACGCCGGGAAAATCTATGATCGGGCCTACGATGTCAGTATGAAGGGCAACATCCCCCAGGCCATTAAATTTTATAGAGAGGTTACTTCAAAATATCCCGACAGCCGGGCAGCCATGATTGCCTGTTACCATCTGGGTAGCCTGTATTTCCGTCTTAACAAAATTGACTTATCCATTCCCGCATATCAAGAATTCCTCAGGAGGGCGCCGGAGGACAATGATCTTTTAACCCTTGCCTATGCGGGATTAGGTTACTGTTATGAGTCGAGGAAAAACTTTAAGGATGCCCTGGCGTCATTTGAAAAGGCGGCCAAAACAGACATGAGGGGCAGCTTCGAAGGCATCAACTATAGGAACATCGCCAGAATTTACGAACAGATGAATAACCCGAGAAAGGCCACCGAGTATTATCGAAAAGCCCTTAAAAAAAATACTGACCCTTTTGTTGATCTATTAATAGAAAGAAAGCTATCGTCTCTTGACAATTGATCGGTATATTCGGTATATAAAGTTTATTGCAACCGGGTTCGGCAGCGGATTCGTACCCCTTGCCCCCGGAACTGCCGGGACGGTCGCAGGGATACCCATATACCTGATCTTTTCACTTCTGACCTGGCCCTATCACCTGATAGCGTTATTGGTCCTCACCTGCCTGGGATGCTATCTGTCCGGGAGGGCGGAGGAAATCTTCAAGGAAAAGGATTCGCCGCATATCGTGATTGATGAGATTATCGGCTTCCTGTATGCCATGTTCCTGGTTACCCCCACCATTCTGCACATATTTCTGGGGTTCATTCTGTTTCGCTTTTTCGACATTGCCAAGTGTTTCCCTGCCGACCATTTCGAAAGGAGGCTTCCCGGCGGATATGGAGTCGTGGCGGACGACATCGTGGCAGGCATTTATAGCAATTTGGTTCTTTTGTTCCTCATTAAGTTCATAATATAGGAATTTCCATTTTAAATAACTTTAGGCACTTTAAACTTTAGCTCACTTTAGGCACTTAACTTGAGAACTAAAGGAACTAAAGGGGACGGTTCTATTTAGTGCCTGAACGAAAACTATGCAAAGCTGTCATTTCGAGCGTAGCGAGAAATCTTATCGTATTGTTAATATTGACATTTTAGATTTCTCCCTTTGGTCGAAATGACAAAAAATGTAACTACTCAGGCATCTTGCCACAAAGGCACAAAGGCACCAAGATTATAGAATTAATTCTTTATAATAGCCTTTTTAATGCATGGCACATTGAAATTAATGAGAAAACTCCGTTATTCAATTTATATCCATCTTCTCTT
>Ga0210051_1000193_pt1 | contig 49998 bp, 52 predicted proteins | sample CryGey092014_all_FD_185464 | JGI IMG/M metagenome (GOLD analysis project Ga0210051, IMG submission 185464) | Groundwater microbial communities from aquifer - Crystal Geyser CG23_combo_of_CG06-09_8/20/14_all (SPAdes) (version 2) | ecosystem: Environmental > Aquatic > Deep subsurface > Groundwater...
AAAAAACGCGCGCGAGAAACATAAGCGAGGCCGAAAGCCGAGCGTGAAGATGGCGCTGCGAGTGGGTGGGGGCACTCGCAGCGCTACCTTTGAAAATCAGTCCGTATTTTTTCGTAAAGAGTCCACTCTTCTTATACCTTCTTAAAGCGGTTTTGATAATCTTATCTAACAAACTTTCATAATCAATTCCACCTTTCCGGGCCGCTAAAGGAAAATATGAGGTCATAGAAACTTCAGGCGGTGTTATCCCAGCCGGAGAATTAATTTCTAAGACAAAAGGATTGTCATATTTATCACATCTAATATCAATTCTGCACCAATCAACGACGTTTAATACCTTCCAGACTTTATAACAGATATCTTTTATCTTTTTTTCCAATTCTTTATTTATTTTTGCTGGACAAATTAGATAATCACCATTGCCTTCTTCTTCAAAAAACCATTTCACTTCATAGGAGTCAAAGGGTAAATATTTTTTGGGAAGAATTTTATGGTTTGATTCTATGATCGGCAAAATTTTAGGAGGATTTCCTAACATTGCAATAGAAAATTCCCGTCCCTCAAGAAACGGTTCTATTAATGCCGGTTCCTTAAAAATGGTTAAAATTTTTTTTACTTGTTTTTTTAAATTTATTTCGTTATAAACAACACTGTCATTAGTAATACCAATCGATGAGCCCTCAGCAACCGGTTTAACAATCAATGGAAATTTTAACTCTTTTTTAAGTTTAAAATTTATATTATCTATCGTTTGAAAATCGGCAGTTGGAATATTATTAGCAATAAATATTTCTTTAGCTTTTTCCTTATTAAGCGAAAATGCATGAGTCAGAGGAGAGGAACCTGTATACGGAATTTGGAGCATTTCAAGCATTGCCGGCATCTGTAATTCACGATCTTTCCCATAAATTCCTTCCGCCACATTAAAGACCAAATCAATCTTATTTCTTAATCTAAATAATTTAAAATAAGCTTTTTCATTTGCTTCAATCGGAATAATATTATAACCCAAACTTTTTAGATGTTTTATCTGCCATTTTGTCGTTATTGGGTCATCGAAATCTCTATCAAGTTGATTTTTGAATTCTATTGAATCTTTATTGCTACGACGGACATTGTATAAAAAAACTATATTCATATTAGAAGTATTAGAATTTTGGTTGACCAAATGGTTTTAATAATTCGTAAAAATCGTTCTGAAGTTCATAGGCTCTTTTTTTATTTTTTCCAAAAATTGAATAGAGGAGTTGATTCGATTGTAGTGAAGCCGATGATGACAAAATTACTCCCTCTTTTCTTTTTTTATCATACAAGATTGGTTTGATTGTCTCTATTATTTTTCTAAAACTTATCGTCTCTTGATTATTAAATTTATAATTATTCCTGTTTAGCACATAAACATCTGACATAAAGTCTTCCCCATACAAATCGTAAACTAATTTATAAATATCTGTCCCACCGGTGTTTCTCGTATTAGATTCATCAACGTAAATATGTTTATTATTAGACGCAATCATATCTATATCAAAATGTCCACGATAACCTGCCTCGGCGTATTGCTCGGCAATATAATATCCGGTATCAATAATTCTAGCCGCCGTTCTTTCATTGATGACATCTTCATGAATATCTAATCCATAATATTTACCTTCTTTCGTCACCATCATGACACAATAATAAAGCATATCTATTTTTCCGCTTTTTTGAATTTTGAATTCAATATTTGGAAAGGCTCCCGGCGCAGAATAATTCACATTGATTAATTCTTCAATTATTATTGGAAACCTTTCCCAATATCCATCCTCGCTTAATAATTCATAAATTCTTTTTTCACAAGATTTATAATCCCTTGGCAGTTCACCATCGCGAAAAATTAAAACCCCTTGTCCGCCACTCCCTTTATTGGTTTTTAAAACTACCCCTTTTTCTTTTATGTATCGATTAGCGGCAATTTTAGCCGCATCCAATTTTCCGACACAAATCACTCCTTCAGGCATTATGAAATCCGGTTCAACGGCTCGACTTTGCTGGGCTAACTGTCTAATCCCTGATTTACTACCAAAAAAATTAACTGTCCAAGCGTTTTCAAGTTCAGGCGCCTCAGGAGTTACCACGTTTATTCCTAACTGAATCATTCGATCTTTTAACTCTAAAAATTCCGGCGAAGTAGCGTAACTTATCAAGGTAACCTTGTGATATTTTTTTGCCTTATTAATAATCTCTCCAAATAATTGTTTGTCTGTATATAAATCTTTACAAATCAAGGCCGTTTTCATCTGTGGCACGTAAATGTCAACTTTTTTATTATTAGTTATTGATTGAAAATAATTTTTAAACGTATTGGAAATTTCAATCGGGGATATATAAATAAACTCACTTTCACTGGCATTGGAAAAGAGATAGCACTCTGAAGAAATATTGCAGTCGTTAATCATCTGATATCTTTTTTCGATCGGTTGGATTGAAGACAGGAATGACCATTCGTCTTCGACAACATTATATATGTAAATTGTTAATTCTTTTTTTCTTGAAGGAGGTTTTTTGCTCACCTTTTTTTTTACTTTTTTCATTGTGCTTGATTATGAAAATTATCAATTATTTTTTCTGTTTGTCAAGGGTTATTTTTGTTATACTAAATTTATGCACAAAAACTTTTGGCAATATTATTGGGATAGTCTCCACGATTTTGGTGAAGCCATTATCAATATGTTCGTTTTTTTACCTTATTTTTTTTCCGTTTCCACCTTGTTAAAAACATTATTTCATCCTTGGAAGAACTTAATCGTAAAAAAAACTTTTGTTGGTTTTTCCATCTCTGACTGGGCAAATCGTTTTGCTTTTAATTTAATTTCAAGGTCGATAGGTCTAATAATGCGCCTGTCAATAATTTTTTTCTATTTTATTTTCCAGACATTATTAATGGTTTTTCTACCTTTCATTGCACTATCATTTTTCCTTTTTACCCCTATTTTTTATTTCATTTCCCTGACACAAAAAACACCGCAAGAGGAAAAGGATATTTTTAAGAAAAAATTTATTGAAACACATTTATTAAATAGTGAGAATTTACCTCAGGTCGAAAACTGGTCTGAAAATTATTATAAGGAACATATTAGTAAAACAAAATGGTGGAAGCTTTCAAATCTATTTTCTTATCCTCCTTTAGCCCGTGATTGGGCGGTCGGTTTTTCTCCAATTCTCGATCAATATGCGACTGATTTAGCTACCCCTACCTATCTTCACCATATTAAGAATATTGTTGACCGTAATAATGAAATTAAGGAAATTGAGCAAACGCTAACTAAATCAGCTGAAAATAATGTCATTATTGTTGGAGAAGAGGGGGTAGGTAAGCACACTATAGTCGATGCTTTTGCCAAGAAAATTTATTTAGGAAAAATTAATTCTCAGTTGATGTATAAACGAATACTAATGTTAAATATGGAAAAAATTCTTAATGAATTTGTTGACCAAAAACAAAGAGAGAGTTTTTTTGATGACCTTTTAAATGAAGCTTCTCAAGCAAAAAATATAATTATTTTTATTGATAATTTTGATAAATTTATATCTAACGAAGGCGAAGGGGTTGATATGACAATCCCATTTGAAAAATACGCCAAAACTAATTTAATACAAATTATTGGTATTACGACACCCTTTTACTACCAACAATTAATTTTTAATAACGAAAAAATTTCTCGTATTTTTGAGAGGGTTGACGTCTACGAAGTCCCAAAAGATAGGGCAGAAAATATTCTCCTTGATTCGGTTTTTTCTTTCGAGAATATTTATGACTTACATATTCCTTATGAATCAGTCAAGGAAATAATTGAAAAGAGCGAATTTTATTTAACTAATATTCCATTTCCTGAAAAAGCCGTCGACCTTTTAGATACAACCTGTTCTTATGCAAAAGAAAATAATATTCATTCTATTACGCCTGAAATAGTTAATATAGTTTTGACCAAAAAAACTCATATTCCAACTGTCATAACAAAACAAATGAAAGAAAAATTACTTAACTTAGAGACGTTATTATATTCTAAAATTATTCAGCAGGACGAAGCCGTTAATAAACTTTCATCAGCTCTTCGTCGCTCTTTTCTTTTAATCGGCAAGAGGAAAAAACCATTAGCCTCTTTTTTATTTCTCGGTCCTACCGGGGTCGGAAAAACCGAAACAGCCAAAGCAATTTCCCAGGTCTTTTTCACCGAACAATCCAATTCCAACGAATTTCAACAAATTTCAACGAATTTCAGATATCTTCTCCGTTTTGATATGTCCGAATATCAATCAAAATATGATATTCCAAAATTAATCGGAGACATTAATAGCCCCGGTCTGCTTACAAAGACAATTAGAGAACAAAGTTACGGGGTTTTATTGCTTGACGAAATTGAAAAGGCTGATAAAGATATGTTAAATATTTTTTTGACAATTGTTGATGAGGGATATTTCACCGACGGTATGGGTAAAAAAGTCGACTGCAAAAACCTGATTATCATTGCTACCTCAAATGCTAAAGATGAAAATGTATTTTCTCCGGAGTTTTTGAATCGTTTTGATGGAATAATTAGATTCGAATCCTTAAATCAAGAATCCATAGGAATTTTGACTAAAAAAATTATTGAAAGAATTTCAATTGACATATTCAAGTTATACAAAGTAAAAATTTTTGTATCGGAGAAGACAATTAATTTAGTCTCAAAAAAAGGCTTTGACCCAAAATATGGTGCCAGAAATCTTGAAAGAACAATTAGGGATGAAATCGAAGATAAAGTTGCTAAAATTATTCTCTCTGACAAAGCCAAGCAGGGAGATGTGATTAATTTATAAATTGTTATGGGTAAACTAATCGTCATTGAAGGAATTGATGGCTCCGGTAAGCTGACTCAGCTTCACTTGTTGCTTGATTATTTGGATAGAAATAAAATCAAACATTCATCCTTCGATTTTCCTCAATATAAAAAAACATTTTTTGGTGATTTTGCCGGTCGTTTTTTAAAAGGAGAATTTGGCCATTTCAGTCGCATTAATCCATATTTAGCTTCTTTTCCTTACGCGGCCGACCGTTGGCAGGTAAAAGAAAAGCTTTGGCAGGCAATTGATCAGGATCAATTTGTTATTTGTAATCGTTATACACCCTCCTCCATCTATCAGGCTGTTAAGGTTAAACCAATTGAGAGACAAAAATTTTTAGACTGGGTTGAGACACTCGAATATGAGGTTTTTGGTATACCTCGTCCTAATTTAGTTATTTTTTTGTATGTACCGCTCACTTTTGCTCAAACTTTAATTGCAAAAAAAACGAAAGATCAGTACGAAAAAAATTTCAGTTACCTTAAGAAGGTCGAAAATATGTACTTAGATACTGTTAAAATTAATAAAAATTGGGTAAAAATCGATTGTATAGAGAATAACAAAATTATCTCACCGGAAATAATTCATAGGCGGATTCTTGACAAACTGTCTCTTTCTTGATAACCTTTCATTATATGGATAAAAAATTTATTGCCTTAATGGTGTTGTTTTTTATAGTTTTTGGAATTTTTATTACTAATACATTGTTTAGCAAACAACTTACGGGGTTTGCAAGAGCTTCTGCCACCACAGATCCATCTCCTAAAACTTCCCTGATTTTTGCTTGGCCACTGACAGCTAAGGTCGGTGATAAAATTGACATTAATGTTTTTGTCCGAAATGCCAGTAACTCACCAGTTGATAATAAACCAGTAAAATTAGTTACTAATCTGGGAGTAATCAATGGTGCGCAAGAATCAACTACTAATACTGACAAAACAGGCAAGGTTAATTTTGTTCTAACATCTGATACTGTAGGAACAGCTGAGTTGACTGCCTATGTCAATGGAAATACTCCACTTGACCAAAAAGTTACCATAAAATTCGAATGAAAAAGATTACAAAAGTTGTAATTCCTGCTGCCGGATTTGGTACCCGGTTTCTTCCTCAAACTAAGGCGATGCCTAAAGAAATGCTTCCTGTAGTTGATAAACCCGTTATTCAATATGTGGTTGAAGAAGCCATCGAGTCAAATGTTAAGAATATAATTATTGTCACAGGTTCTAATAAAAGGGCCATTGAGGATCATTTTGATGTTCCTCCCGAAGATTTGGTAAAAAATTTATTGCAGGGAAATAAACGAAATCTGTTAGAAGAAATAGAAAAAATATCCAATATGGCTAATTTTATTTATATCCGTCAAAAGGGACCTTACGGAAATGGCACTCCGGTTCTCACAGCTGAACCCGCCATTGAAGATGAACCGTTTGCAGTTTTATGGGGAGATGAATTTATCTATTCCAAGCCACCTCGACTTGCCCAGATGATAAAAGTTTATGAAAAATTTGGCGGAATCGTCATTTCCGGAGTTAAAATAGAGAATAAAGAGGATTTAAAAAGGTATGGAATTGCTGACCTAACCCACGTCGAAAATAATGTTTATAAAATTAATAAAATTATTGAAAAACCGGAAATTGACAAGGCGCCTTCAAATATTGCTACTCATGGAGGATACATTTTGCCACCGGAAATTTTCTCTGCTCTAAAAAAAGTCCAACCGGGGCGGGGAGGAGAGATTTGGTTAGTAGATGCAATTAATTTATTAAGTAAAGAAGGTATACCCGTCTATACGGTAGTTATAAAGAATGGAAAATATTTTGATACTGGAAATAAATTTGAATATTTAAAAACAGTCGTCGAATTTGCCTTACAACATAATGAAATAAGTGAAGAATTTAAAAAATTTATTAAATCTCTTAAAATCTAATTGCAAAATCCTGACTTCACTGATAGAATGTAATCTTATGGTTGATAATACTAAAATTATTGAAGAACTTTTTGTTGCAGGTTCCCATCTTGGACATAAAGCCAATCGAGTACATCCAAAAACAAATAAATTTATTTATTCATTCGAAAATGGTGTTTCTATAATTGATTTAAGTAAAACTGCCGATTATCTCGAAAAAGCAAAAAGGTACGTTTCTGAATTAGGAAAAAGTAAAAAAATTCTTCTTGTTGTTTGTACGAAAAAAATTGCTTCAAATCTAACTAAGGAGTTATCTTTAAAGCACAACTTACCGTTCATAAATACAAAATGGCCAGCTGGTCTTCTTACCAATTTTGAGATGATAATCAAGAATGTAAAAAAATTAAATTCGATGAAGGAAGCAAAAAGCAAGGGTGATTGGAGTAAATTTGTAAAGCACGAACAGGTAAAATTAGATAGGGAACTTAGTAAATTGGAAAAATTTTACGGTGGAATTGCTAATCTTAAAAAATTACCAGATGCAATTTTTATAATTGATATAAAAAAGGAAAAAAATTCTGTTAAGGAATCAGGAGAGATGAAAGTTATAACCGTCGCCGTAACTGATACAAACGCTAATCCAGATCCAATTAATTATCCTATTCCGGGCAATGATGATTCAATAACATCAATAGAGTTTTTTATGAAGCAAATACTCGAAGCTTATGCATCAAGCTTTCTCAAAGCCGGAGAAACAAAAGTAAAAGCTAAATAAGTTTATGAAGTCATAATGTCGAAAGTCTTAAAGTACGTATTTTAAGACTTTAGAGACTTTATGACTTTAAGGACTTTAAGACTTTAGGGACTTTAAAGACTAATTAATATGTACGACATCATAAAACTAAAACAACTTCGCGAAGAGACAGGTATTTCCTTTTCAATGTGTAAAAAAGCTCTTGAAGAATCAAAAAATAATATCGTAGAAGCAAAAAAACTGATGAATAAATGGGGGATTGCCAAAGCTCAGGATAAGGCTGATAGAAATACGGGCAATAGTATTATTTTTTCATATGTTCATCACAATAAAAAGGTTGCCTCTCTTATTCAGCTTGCCTGTGAAACTGATTTTGTATCAGGAAATAAGGAATTCCAGGCTTTAGGAGCAGAGTTAGCAATGCAGGTCGCCTCAATTCCAGCCGAATCAAATGAAGAATTTCTTAAACAAGAGTATATAAGAGATTCATCAAAAACAATTGATGATTTTATAAAGGAAGCTGTCCTTAAATTTGGGGAAAATATTAAGGTTGTAAAATTCATCCGCTGGTCTGTATAATGAACGTTATGGACATTGTATCTACTTTTGAAACACAAGCTCTCAAGACAGTTGCGTCACTCAAGGAAGATTTAAAATCAATTCGCACCGGGCGAGCGTCGCCATCTTTAGTTGAAAATTTAATCGTCGAAACTTATGGCGGTCAGACAAAATTACGGTTAGTCGAAATGGCCACTATAATGGTTGAGGGAGCCTCTTCGATTTCTATCTCCCCTTATGATCCATCTGTAATTCATGATATCGAAAGATCCATTCTAAAATCTCCATTAGGTCTCACTCCGGCCACACAAGGAACAAGAATAGTTATTAGGATTCCATCACTTAATACTGAGCAGAGAGAGAAATATATTAAAGTAGTCGCTGATAAAATTGAAGAAAAAAAAGTTACAATCCGTAATCATCGAGATGATGCCCGAAAAAATATGAAAAATGCTTTTGAAAAAAAAGAAATGAGTGAGGACGAAAAATACAGGTTAGAAAAAGAGGTTGACCTACGATCAACTAAATTTATGAAAGAAATTGATGTTATTAGGGAAAATAAAGAAAGTGAAATTAGGGAAGTATAAAAAAGTCAAAAGTCTTAAAGTCTTAAAGTCGTAAAGTCTGTAAAGTAAAATACTTTATAAACTTTAGAGACTTTATAAACTTTGAGACTAAACTTATGACAATTCTTATATTTTTTATAACTTTATCAATTCTTGTTCTTGTCCATGAATTTGGTCATTTTTTAATGGCTAAAAAAATGGGAGTTAAGGTTGAGGAATTCGGAATCGGGCTTCCTCCAAAATTATTTGGAATAAAAAAAGGCGAGACTTTATATACTTTTAATCTTTTACCGATTGGTGGTTTTGTAAAATTATTCGGCGAGGAATACGATGAATTGGACAGCAAGCACAAGGCCAGGCTTGCCTTAAACCGGACATTTGTCAATAAAAAACCATGGCAGAAAACCTTAATTGTTTTAGGCGGAGTCATCGGAAATTTTTTATTAGGTTGGTTGATTTTTTCGTTTTTAGTGACTCAAGGCGTTCCGGTTCCTACTAATAAGGTTGTTGTCGAAACGGTTACTAAAAATTCTCCTGCGTCAAAGGCCGGTCTTAAGAAAAAAGATGTCATTTTTAAGTTCGTTCCCCCAATCTCCCCAATCTCCCTTACTTCTTCAACTTCCCTAATTACCTTAACTCAAAAATATGCCGGAAAAAAAATAAAACTTTTTATTCAAAGAAATAAACAACAATTAACAGTTGACCTTATTCCAAGAATTAATCCGCCTAAGGGCGAAGGACCATTGGGAATCTCTATTACATCATTTATTGAAAAAAAATATCCTTGGTATACTGCTCCCTATTATGGTTTAATCGAAGCATTCAGTATCACTTCTAAAATTGCCACAGAACTCGGTAAAATGCTTTTGGGTTTTGTGACTTTCAAAAAACAAAATGTCGACGTCGCCGGACCAATTGGCATTGCCAATTTGGCCGGACAGGCAATAAAATTTGGCCGAAATGCCTATCTTGAATTTTTGGCCCTTTTATCACTTAATTTAGCCATAATGAATATTCTTCCTTTTCCTGCCCTCGACGGAGGACGTTTAATCTTTGTTTTATACGAAGGTATAACTAAAAAAAGGCCTAATAAGAATATTGAAAAATGGACAAATTTAATTGGATTTGTAATGTTATTATCTTTGGCGGCGATTATAACTGTTAATGATGTTATAAAACTATTTAGAAAATAAAGTAGGAGTCATCGGTCGAGTCAGTCAAGTCAGTTGAATTAGTCACTGATTTAACCGATTAAGCCGATTAAACCGATTTAACTATTATGCAACACAAGTTTCTCCCTAAGTATCGCTTGATCACCGTTTCCGGCATGATCGCCGTTGGAACAACGACTTTGACTAAAAATTTAGTTAACTCTCTTGGTTGGAAAAATATTAATATTGGTGCTATCCAAAGAAAATATGATCGGTTGAATAAACTTCATGAAAATAAGATGGGCGCATTGTCCCGGAGCGATGATCACGAAAAAAAAATTGATGCTATGACCGAGGAAATGCTTAAAAATGAAAATAAAATAATCTATGAGGCATGGCTTTCCGGTTTTTTTGCCCGTAATTATAAAGATATTTTGAAGATACTTTTAGTCTGTTCACATGATGATATACGGGTTGATAGGGTATCTAATAGAGAAAATATTACCGTTGACGAAGCAAAAAATTGGATAAAACAAAGAGAAAGTGAAAATACGGAAAAATGGCAACGGTTATATGGGGTACATAATTTTTGGAATCCAAAATATTTTAATTTAGTTATCGATACTTATAAAACCGGCCCGTTGGAAACATTAGGAAAAGTACTGGATAAAATCGGTTATGAACATAAATAAAATAACTATTTCAGGAAAAATCTGCACGGGTAAAACTACATTATTAAAAAATCTTGAAAAAAAATTAGGGTGGCCAATTTTTATGACCGGAAAATTATTCAGAGATTATGTAGATAGAAATCATCTTAATCTTGAACAAGTGGAGGAACAAAGCAGTGTTCTAACAAAAAAAATTGATTACCAGGTTCGTGATTTATTACACCAACAAGGTAATTTAATCGTTGACGGTTGGATGTCCGGAATAATGGCAAATAATTTAACCGATGTTTTAAAGGTGCTATTAATTTGTGACGATAATATCCGCTACCAAAGATTTGCCGAGCGGGAAAAAATAAGTTTTTCTGAATCTATGAAGAAAGTAGAGGAAAGACAGAATAATTGGTTTAAAAAACTTGAAAAAATATATAAAAGAAATGATTTCGTCGATCCAAAAAATTACGACCTGATTATTAATACCTCAGATATTTCTTCTGAAAAAGTATTAAAAAAAGTTTTATTGAATGTCACCCCTGCATCTATTAGTTAATAATAATTTTTAATTTTAATTTTAATTTAATAAGAAGAGGTATCATTGTTTCAAACGAAAAAAATAAAAATCAAATAATCGGACTTGCTGGTATTTATATTTACACTGCTATTTATATCTACAGGAAATTAAATTACCAAGTAAACTCAGATTACTTTTCAAACAACACGAATGTATCAATCTATTGATAGATTGATACATATATGAATTTAACCTATGATTTTTCTTTCCTCTTGTTTTCGTTGATGATCCCTATACAATTTCCAGTGGCCAATATAAACTCCCGGATGGATCATAAAGTTAGAAAAGAAATCATCAAGAAAATTTAAAACATTTTCTTTTTTTAGCATCTTATTTATTATATTCACGACTCGAGAGTTTCGTTTATAAAAAGTTGTTGCGTAAAAAAGGATTGTTGCTGTGGATACTTTTAGTGTATCAGCAATATCTCGATAATCAACTTTTTTAATTAACATATAAATTATTGCTAACCGCTTCGCCAACATTACCTTTTCAGTCGGTGAAAGAATATCATCTATTATTAATAAAAAATCTTCCTGACCCTGATATCGAGAAAAAACTTCATAAAATAACTTATATATTTTTGCCAATAATTTTTCGTCGACCATTTTTTTAGATATCCTTGCCATATTTGTACCACTCGCAAATGAATTTGCTACATATATACTCTTAATAATTAATAACGTTATTTTTTATACTTTATGAAATTTATAACCCTATAAACATTTCTTGTCAACCGCTTATAACCTACAACCTCTCAAATAGTTCTGTCCTAGTTAAAAGAGTTTAGGGTTGCTCTAAACCTCATGTTATTTATTAGCAAAAACCTACAAATTACAGCTAATAAATGAGGCTAATTTTATCAAATTAAAATATATTAAAAAATATCAATATACTACTTTAAAATTTGCTTATTTTACGAATGTATCAATCTATTGATAGATTGATACATTCGTGTAAAAAATAAAATTATTTTTTATAATCTTTATTTTACAAATTGACGATCTTTGACAAAATTGTGTTTTTTCCGTAGTGGAACGATTCATCGTTCCATAATAAATCACACCACTACGTATTCTGTGTCAAGACTTGTGAACTCTTACCTTTTATAGACTTTATAAACTTTATAACTTATAATGTAACTTATGTTATATTCAAAGATATTTGGAAAAACACGAAGAGATTCGAAAAAATATGATTCTGCAAATGCTACCTATCTAATTAAGGCCGGTTTTATCGATCAGGTAATGGCAGGAACTTACACATATTTGACTCTCGGTCTTCGGGTGCTCAATAAAATTGAAAATATTATTCGCGAAGAAATTAATACCATTGGTACTGAGGTTTTTATGCCAACCCTTGCTCCAAAAGAACAATGGGCAAAGACAAACAGATTAGAGACAGTCGATGTTTTGATGAAATCTACCCCAGCAAATAAAATTGCCCAAGCAAAAAATGATACGGAATATGTTTTAAGCCCAACTCATGAAGAAACAGTCACTCCATTAGCTCAAAAATTTAATCTGAGTTATAAAGATTTCCCATTCGCGTTGTATCATATTCAAACAAAGTTTAGAAACGAACCAAGAGTTAAATCTGGCCTTCTTCGAGGTCGTGAATTTAGAATGAAAGATCTTTATAGCTTCCATACTACGGTGGAGGATATGAAAAAATACTATGAAAATTCTAAAAAAGTTTATACAAAAATATTTGAAAGACTTGGTATAGGAAAAGAAACGGTTATCTCGCTTGCGTCAGGTGGCTCCTTTACTCAGGATTATTCTCATGAATTTCAAACCATATGTGAGACTGGTGAGGATACCTTATTTTTTGTCGAGAGCACTGGAATTTATTATAATCGCGAGGTCGCCCCATCAGAAGCTCCTAAAATTAAAAGTAACGAAAAAATTTTGCCCCGTGAAGAGATCGAGGGAAAAGGAATAAAGGGAGTGGATGAACTGGCAAAATTTTTAAACATCCCAGTTGAAAAAACTACTAAGACGATGATCTATGAGGCTGATAATCGGATTGTGGCTGTGGCAGTGCGCGGGGGATACACAATCAATGAAGATAAATTAAAAAAGATATTAAATTGCACCGTTTTAAAAATGGCCACTCCTGAAGTGGTTAAAAAAGTCACCGGAGCTGAGGTTGGTTATGCCGGAATTATTAATCTTCCAAAAAATGTTGAGATAATAATCGATGAATCAGTTAACAATCGAGCTAATTTTGAATGCGGTGCCAATAAAACTAATTTCCATTCAAGAAATATAAATTTTGGTAAAGATATTCCAATTCCTGAAAGATTTTATGATATTAAACTTGCTAATGAGGGTGATTTATTTCCTGAAACAAAAGAAAAATATAAAGTAATGAAAGCCGCTGAAGTTGGAAATATTTTCCCACTATATACAAAATTTAGTGATGCCTTTGGATATAAATTTACTGATGTTGATGGTAAAGAAAAACCCGTTTATATGGGTTGTTATGGAATTGGACCTTCACGAATAATGGGAATAATTGTGGAAAAATTTAATGATGAAAAAGGAATTATTTGGCCGGAATCTGTCGCCCCCTTCCAAGTTCATTTAGTTGGATTAGATTTAAATGATGAGTCTGTAAAGTCAAAAGTTTATAAAGTCTATAAAGTCCTTTCAGAAAATAATATTGAAGTTCTTTTTGATGATCGTATCGGAGTGACAGCTGGAAATAAATTTTCTGATGCTGACCTGATTGGAATTCCAGTCAGATTAGTTGTATCAAGGAGGACAGGGGAGAAGATTGAGTTTAAAAGAAGAAACGAAAAGGAAACAAAAATAATTAGTGTTGAAGAGGTCTTAAAATTTATGACAAAATCTCAATAACCAAATTCCAAGTATTCCAGACAATGTCCAATTACCAATTTATCAATGATCAATATTTAAAAAAACTGTTTGGTTAATTGATGATTGAATATTGAGATTTGTTTGTTTCTTGTTATTTGGTTATTGGTTATTTATTCGGTTTAATTTTTTTATGAAAACCATAGTCACCCATCTTTCTCCCGATCTCGATGCCATCGCCTCTGTCTGGTTGATAAAAAAATACCTACCTAATTGGAACGACGCACAAGTTAAATTTGTCCCATCAGGAACGACATTAGATAATCAATCACCGGATTCAGATAAAGATGTTATTCACGTTGATACCGGTCTTGGAAAATTTGACCATCACCAAACAAATGACTATACCTCGGCAACGAAGCTCGTCTATAAATATTTAATAGGACGTGATTATATTGAAGAAAAAGAAATTAAACCATTAGAAAAAATTATTGAGTATGTAAATTCGACCGATCATTTTGCTGAAGTATTTTATTCTGACCCGGAGGCTGACAGATATGATTTTATGGTTCGCCAATTAGTTGACGGATTAAAGGTGATAAATCGTGATGAGGCCAAGCTGATGGAAATTATTTTTTTATTGCTTGAATCTGCTTTAATTGTTTTTAAAAATAAAGTTAATGCCGAAGAAGAAATAAATCGAGGTTTCGTCTTTAAATCATATTTAGGAAGGTCTTTAGCTCTTGAAAGTAAAAATGAGGAAGCGGTCAAGCTTGCCCTAAAAAAAGGCTTCACATTAGTAATTAGACGTCACCCTGAGGTTGGCTTTACTAGGATAAAAACTATTCCCGAGAAAAAATATAGTTTGAGACCTATTTACGAAAAAATTTTGGAAGTAGATAAAAAGGGCAGTTGGTTTTTTCACATTTCAGGACATATGTTACTAAATGGTTCATCTGGAAATCCAAAACTTATACCGACGACTCTATCTATAAATAAAATCATTGAAATAGTGAAGGCTATATAATACAATTGTTACATAGTTATGGGTTATGGGTTATGGGTTATGGGTTATGGGTTATGGGTTATGGGTTACTTAGTTACGTGGTTTTTTTACCAAGCAACCAAGCAGCCAATTAACTAATTAACTGATTGTCTTGCATTGAGAGGAGGCGTAATTAATTTATGGTTTTTGTAACAAAAAGAAAAGGCGAAACAAAAGATAGTATGTTCCGAAAATTTACTCGTTCTTTTATTGATGAGGAAATAGTAGACACATTAAGAAAAAAAATGTTCTATAAAAAACCTTCTCTTAAAAGAAAGGATGAATTAAAGGAAAAAGCAAAAGAAAGGTCTCGAAAACGTCGAAAAATACCTTTTAAGAAAGTATTTAAAAGAATATGATTAATATTGTTTCTTCATCCCGCTATAAGATTAATCGTCAAAAGATAAAAGTTTTTGTAAATAATCTTTTTGAAAAAGAACAGATTAATCCGGAGCATTCTTTGAATATTATTTTTGTGGGGAAAAATAAAATGAAGGTTTACACACAAAAATATAAAAATGAGAAAGAGACTTTACCTATTCTTTCTTTCAAATATGACGAAAATGTCGGCGAAACAGAAATTTTATTAGGCGAGATAGTTATCTGTTTTCCCTTAGTTATTTTACTTGCCGCAGAAAGAAATAAAAGAGTAGACGAGATGATAAACGACCTTGTGAAACATGGAATTGAGAACCTATTAAAATAATATGTTTTACCTAAAGTACCGGCCACAAACATTTTCTGAAATTGATAATCTCCAAGCTAAAGAAACAATTAGCAAAATATTAGCATCAAAGACGTTACCACATGCTTTTTTATTAGTCGGCCAAAAGGGGACAGGCAAGACTTCAACCGCAAGAATTATTGCCAAAGCAGTGAACTGCCTAAATAATAAATTTTCCAAAAATTCATCAACTAAATCTTTTGAACCGTGTAATAAATGCTCAAATTGCCAAAGTATTGGACTTTCATCATTCACTGATGTAATCGAAATGGACGCTGCCTCAAACCGTGGTATTGAGGAAATAAAAAACCTAATCCGTGAGACATCTTTTCTGCCTATGTCTGGCGGTTACCGTGTTTTTATAATTGATGAAGCTCATATGATTACCAATGAAGGATTTAATGCCTTACTCAAAACCCTGGAGGAACCTCCAGATTCAGCGGTTTTTATTTTGGCAACAACTAATTTAGAAAAACTTCCAAAAACAATAATTTCTCGCTGTTTAAAAATTAACTTCGGAAAAGCTAACAGCGTTGATATCTTGTCAATGCTTAAAAGAATTTCTAAGGCAGAGAATATTGATATGAACGATGATTCCTTAGAATTAATTGCGGGCCATAGTGAGAATTCTTTTCGTGACGCATCTAAAATATTTGAAGAAATCACTTTGCAAAAAATTAAATCTGTCGAAGAAATAGAGAAATTTTTAGGAATTCGGGGAAGAAATGATTTGATTGAAACTATCGAAAAAAAAGATTTGAAAAAAACTTTAGTTTGGATAAATAATTTTTCTCAAAATGGTGGTGATTTTAAAAATCTGATCGAGGATATTCTTAATCAATTGCATACACAGCTAATGATTAGAAATAATATTTTAGAAAGTGATGCCAAAAAATCAATTTTGACATTGACTGAAATCTCTCTACTGATGAAATTATTAATAGAAGCCTATCAAAATTTGCGAAATTCACCCATAGATTCTTTACCAGTTGAAATTGCCCTTATCGAGTTCTACAATAGAATAAGTTCATAAAATAAAATTAAGTTTGTAATGATTAAACTTTATGGACTTTATAACTTTACAAACTTTATAGACTAATAAATATGGTAAATCCATTTGGCGCCTTAGGTGATCTTCAGAAGTTACAACAACAAGCTCAGAAGATGCAAGCTGCTTTACAATTAGAACAGGTTGTCATTGAAAAAAACGGAGTCAAAGTAATCATTCGTGGTGACCAAATAATTGAATCAATAGAGGTTGACGGTATTGTAGAAAACAGAATTGCCGAGGCCGTCAACGAAGCTGTCAAAAAAACACAGGAATTAGCGGCAAAAAAATTAATTGAAATTTCAAGCCAGCCACAACAGCAACAATAAGGTTAAAAATTTATTATGTTTAAATTATTTTCTGGTTCTGCTAATCCAAAATTATCAAGTGAAGTCTCAAAACTTCTTAATGTACCGATTAGTAAATCCGAAGTAACCCGATTTGATAATTCAGAAATTAAAGTTACAATCCAGGAAAAAGTCAAGGATGATGTTTGTGTGATTATCCAACCAACTGCCAATCCAACTGATACTCACTTAATGGAATTATTCTTTTTTGCTGATGCTTTAAAAAGAATGCAAGCTAAAAAGATTATCGCTTTTATTCCATATTTTGGTTACGCCAGACAAAACCGTGGTCATAGAGTCGGGGAGTCCGTATCGGTTAATGTTGTCATCCGTTTTTTTGAAACAATCGGCTTTGATCAGGTTTATACATTTGATTTACACGATGAAGGCACTGAGGGGATTTTTTCTATTTCATTTAAAAATATTTCTACGTTTTCGATTTTAGGTCGGGAAGTCGCCCATTATTTGAAAGATAATAAGAATACCGATGAAGTCGCCGTAGTCTCTCCTGATCAGGGAGGCGTAGAAAGAGCTCAGACTTTTGCTGAAAATTTTTTTCATACTAATAATGTTGATATTGCGGTTATTGAGAAAAGACGAAATCTTGATAAAATCCATGTTTCAAAAGCACTTAATTTGTACGGTGAAGTAAAGGGTAAAACCTGTATCATCGTTGATGATATTATTACATCAGGTGGGACTTTAGTCCACGCTGCCGAATTTTGTCTGAAGAGAGGAGCGAAACGTGTCCTTGCTTGTGTCGTTCATCACGATTTTTCCCCAAATGCAGTAAGTGTTCTCTCCAATGGACCTTTTGAAAAAATATTTATGAGTAATTCTATTGCCCTAAAAACTGACCAAAAATTTTCTAAACTCAAAGAAATTTCCATCGCCCCATTGATCGAGCAAGAACTCAAAAAATTGCTTTAAAACTTATTCCTCCCCTCAATTGCTTTTTTTAGAGTCATATAATCGGCGTATTCAAGATTTGCCCCCATCGGCAATCCATAAGCAAGACGGGAAATCTTAATCTCCAAATTTCCTAATTTCTTAATTTCTGTCAGTTTGTTTTTAATATAAACCGCCGTCGCTTCTCCCTCCATATCAGGATTAGTCGCCAATATAATTTCTTTTATTTTTGATTCTGAATTCTGAATTCTAGATTCTAAATTCCTTATTTTTAGATCATCCGGCCCAACACGATTTAACGGATCAATCTTACCGTGAAGGACATGGTAAACTCCGTTATAAATCCGTCCTTGTTCAAAAGAAAGCAAATCAAGGACGGTCTCAACGACACAGATTATGGAATGGTTCCGCTCACCGTCCTCACAAATTTCACAAATTTCTTTTTCAGTAAAATTAAAACAATTTTTACAAAGCTTGGTTTTAGATTTTAAGTCGGAAACATTATTGGCAAATTCTTTCAGATCCTCTTCAGGTAAATTAAGCAAAAAAAAAGCCAGCCGATTGGCGGTTTTTTCACCAATTCCGGGAAGCCGTTCTAAAAATAATGATATATTTTTTAAACTATTAGGTAAAGATGACATAAAAATAATTGATCTATATAATAACCAATAACCAAATACCAACCTGCCTACCGGCAGGGAGGGAAACAAACAAATTGCAATATTCAATTAACAATCAACCAAATTGTTTGGAGTACTTGGAATTTAGTTATTGGAATTTTACAATTGTATAACTTCTGCTACAATCAGTGGTTTTCTTCCGGTCGCTTTTCTAAAAAATTCTTCAAGATTTTTTATCACTTCGTACTGCATTTTTCCTGCATCAAAAGCCTGGCCTTTTTTCGTTAGGAAAACACTTTTGATCATTTCTTCTGCTTGTAGGTACAATCTCCTTTCTTCTTTTTCAAAAATAAATCCCCGGGAAAATATTTTTGGTTTTCCAATTAATAATCCTGTACTATCAATTACAGCAATTGCAAAAACTATTCCGTCGGTCGCCAAAGTCTTCCTGTCTCGAAGAATAACACTTCCTACATCGCCAATTCCATAAGCGTCAACGTAAATATTTTTCGTCTCAACCTTATCCCCTTTATAAGCTTTATTTTTTACAAACCAGATAGTCTCGCCTTCGTCAAGGGAAAAAATATCATTTTTCTTATAACCAAGTTCCTCGACTAAATTCTCATATTGTTTTTGATGACGGATTGTCCCTCCAATTGGAATAAAGTATCTCGGATTAGTAAATCTAACTAAAAATTTAAGGTCTTCCTGATTGCCGTGACCAGAAGAATGAAGTTGATCGGCGATGTCTGAGTAAACTACATCCGCTCCTTCTTCAGACAACTGTTCTATCGTTTCATAGACTCCATTTTCGTTTCCAGGAATTGGATCTGATGAAAAAATTATTTTATCGCCTGTTTTAATTTGAATATTTTTGTTTTGTCTATCTGCTAACTTGGACAAAGCTGATCCATATTGTCCCTGTGAACCGGCGACGATTAAGCAAACCTTATTTGGAGGAGTTCTACTAACTTCTTCTTCCTTAATAAAAAGGCTTTGGGGAATTGGTAAATATCCAATACTCGAGGCAATCTGAGTATTTTCCCTCATCGATCGACCTAAGAAACAGATTTTGCGGTTAAATTTAATTGCCGCATCAACACATTGTCTGATCCTTGAGATATTTGAGGAAAAAGTTGTCATAATAAATTTACCTTTAGTCTTTCTCATCTCATCTTCAAAAGTCTGCCCAACAATATTTTCAGATAGCGTCAATCCTTCCCGCTCACTGCCTAAACAGTCGGATAAGAGACATAGAATACCATTATGACCTGCTTTCGTAATTTTATAAAAATCCGGCCCCGGACCATAAGGAGGAGTCAAATCTAATTTAAAATCGCTCCCGTGATATATCGTCCCAACCGGAGTATTGATAATAATGTGAGTCGTATCGGGAATTGAATGAGTCATCTTTACATAAGAAATTTTAAAATCTCCAAATATATATTCTTTATTAAAATCAACCCGATTAACAGTAATTTTTTTATGCTTATCTTTAAATTTATTTTCAATAAACATTGAAGTTAACAAACTGGCATAAACCGGCGGTCGGCCTAAATCATCATAAAGTAGGGGTAGGGCCGAAGTGTGATCTTCATGTCCGTGAGTGATAAGAATAGCGCGAATATACTGTTTTTTATCCTTAAGATAACTAATGTCAGGAATGACAAAGTCGACTCCTAACTCTTTTTCCTTAGGAAAACCTATTCCACAGTCGATTATGACAATGTCTTTTAGCTTTTCATCATTGTATGATTCATACACATACATATTTTTAGTGACACCAACGATACCACCAAGCGGAACAAAGTGAAGTTTATACGAAATCATATTTATTTAATTTCTATAATATTTATAATTGATATAATTATTATAACACTTATGAAACTTTCAGCCAAGCAAATTAAAATTAAATTAGAAGAGGTTATGGACCCTGAATTAAATATTTCAATTGTTGACTTAGGTTTAATCTATAATACTAAAATAATCAAGAATAAAGTCAAAGTAATTATGACGTTAACGACTATTGGTTGTCCATTATTTTCCTTAATAGAAACTCAGATAAAAGATAAAATTAAGGAATTAGGTATCAAAGAAAAAAATATTTTATTAGAATTAACATTTGATCCGCCTTGGTCAATCGATAAAATGAGCAAGAAGGGGAGGGCGATGTTAGGTATATAAATCCGAAGCACGAAATCCGAAATCCGAAATAAATTCGAATTTTGGAAATTTAAATTTTAAAAATTGTTTCGAATTTCGATATTCGAATTTCGAGTTTAAAGAATTATGGCTAAAGGTACTATTCTCGGAGATACTTTTGAACAGTTGGCAGAACTGGGAGCGTCAACCGCCAAACAGACTGTCAAAGCAGTCGGTCAAATCGTTAATCCATTTGATCAGCCAAAAACCTCGGAGGTTAGACAAAACTCGGAGATTAAACACGGGCAAAATCATACCCCCGTTGATTTTGATAAATTAAAAAATAATTTTCAGAATAAAGATAAGCAAAAAGCTGATGTCTTAGCTCAAGCTTTAAAAAATCGTTTATTTCAAATAGTTAAAAGGGAAGACGAAAAAATCATTGAAAGAAAAGATATGAAGGAAAAACAAAAAGAAAGGGACGAGGAAAATGAAGCGTATGAGAAAAGAAGGAGAGAACAACAAAAAAAGCAAGCACAACAACAGGATGATATGCCAACTGGAAAGGGTAAAAGGGGAGTGGCGACTCGGAAAAAAACTTCCGATCAACAACACGTCGAGAATAAACCGGCGTCAGGAAAGCAGTAAACGGGATGTAGCTCAGATGGCTAGAGTGCGGCGTTCGGAACGCCGAGGTCGTGAGTTCAAGTCTCACCATCCCGACACTTTATGAAAAACAAACTATTTCAAATCTTTGCCCTACATTTTTTTAATGATGGCTTTTTGGCCAGCATCGTTTTGCTTCTCCCTTTTATTGCTAAAGATTTAAAATTAACGTTGACACAAGTAGGATTTTTAAGCTCTATTTTTTCACTTTCGGGAATTTTATTATCTTTGCCTGTTGGACATTTAGGTAGCCGATTTGGAGCTATTAAGATTTTAGTATTTACAATGATTTTTTATGGACTGGGATTTTTATTTACTGGCCTATCTCACTCTTATCTATTTTTAATATTTGCTTTTTCTGTTATGTCTATTTCTTTTGGCGCCTTTCATCCTGTGACTTTTTCTCTAGTTGCCAAACTGTCAAAAAAAGAAAAATTGGGAAGAATTATTGGAGATTTTACTGCCGTTGGCGAATTTGGAAGAATCTGCCTTTCCGGTTTTATTTCCTATATCGCTTTCTCAATTGGTTGGAGGCAAACCTCTTTTATTTATGTGATCATCTCTGCTCTTATTCTTTTTATTTTTTTACTTTCCCATTTTCAAAATATTAAGATCTATTCCAAGGAGAATAAAAAAAATGAAAGCCAAAAACAGATAAGTTTTATTGAAATTATCAAAAACAAAAACTTTATTTTGGTCTTACTGATAAATTTTTTCGATAATCTTGCCAGTTCAGCACTTTTTATTTTTCTTCCTTTCTTACTAATTAAAAAAGGTATCAGCCCTTCCATTCTTGGAGCTTTTACCTCGGCTTTTTTTGTCGGAAATTTAATTGGAAAAATGGGGTTAGGAAGGTTGACTGATATGTTTAAAAATACTAAAGTATTTATTATCGCTGAATTATTTATGGTTTTATTTATTATTTTATTAGCTTATAGCAACACAATATTTTTTATAATATTATTTTCGGTTATATTAGGATCGTTAACAATGGGTACGTCGCCTATCCGGACGACGATGGTTACCGAAACTAACGAGCAACACGGTTCATATGAAAAAGCTTTTGCCGTTGGATCTTTTGTCGCTTCTCTATCGAGTGCCATCGCCCCAATAATTCTTGGGTACATCGCTGATTTATATGGCATCGTTAACTCATTTAACCTAACGGCCATATTTGCTCTTTTTGCCGTCTTTTCCGCCTACATCTATGACAAGGAAAAATCTGTTAGAATTAACACAATATGAAACTTTATAATACCTTAACCCGCAACCTTGAAACTTTTAAACCTTTAAACTTTCCTAAAGTTTCTTTCTATACCTGTGGACCGACCGTCTACGATTACACCCATATTGGCCATATGAGGACTTATACAAATAACGATATTCTCAAAAGAACATTAACCTATCTTGGTTATAAAGTTAATCACGTGATGAATGTCACTGATGTTGGACATCTGACAGGAGATGATGATTCGGGAATAGACAAACTGGAGAAGGGCGCAACAAAATCTGATAAAACTGTCTGGGAAGTAGTTAAATTTTTTACTGATAATTTCTTTAAGACGATGGATGCATTAAATATTTCCCGGCCTGACGTTACCTGTAAAGCGACTGATCATATTGAGGAGATGATTCAATTAATCAATAGATTGAAACGTAATGGTTACGTCTATGAGACCAAGGAAGCCGTCTATTTTGACGTTATGAAATTTAAAAATTACGGAAAATTATCCCGACAAAAAATAGAAGAAAAACTTCAAGCAGTTCGAAAAGAAATAAATATTGATACTGAAAAAAAACACCCTGTCGATTTTGCTCTTTGGTTTAAAAGAATCGGTAGATTTGCCGACCACACAATGCACTGGCCGTCACCTTGGGGAGAAGGTTTTCCGGGATGGCATATTGAATGCTCGGCGATGAGTATGAAATATTTAGGCGATTCGATTGATATCCATACCGGTGGCATCGATCATATTCCCGTTCACCACGAAAATGAAATTGCTCAATCGGAAGGAGCAACCGGTAAACAATTTGTAAAATATTGGTTTCATAATAATTTTTTAACGGTTGACGGACAAAAAATGAGTAAGTCATTAGGAAATTTTTATACCCTTAGTGATATTGAAAAAAATAAAATTAATCCGCTATCTCTCAGATTATTATTTCTTCAATCTCACTATCGTCAGTCTCTTAATTTTACTTGGCAATCTGCCCGCGCCAGTCAGGAGGCTTTTAATAGACTGAAAGAAATTGCTACTAATTTGAAAGGTCCAAATTCACAAAGGAAGAAATTGGTCAAATTATCAGATAAATCAATTGCCTATCAACAGCAATTTAAGAATGCTATAGAAAACGATTTGCAGACTGCTCAAGCCGTCGCAGTAATGTGGGATATGATCAAGTCTGACATTGATAATGAGGAAAAATATTTTTTACTAATGGACTTTGATAAAATCTTCGGTTTAAATTTAGATAATATCAATGAAGAAAAAATTGACGCTAATATAATCATATTAGCTGAAAGAAGATTAGAGGCAAGAAAAAAAAGAAATTTTGATCAATCAGATAAGCTTAGAATTAAAATTGAAAAAGCCGGATTTAAGATAGAGGATAAAGGCAACAGCTACACAATCAAAAAATCCACTACAAAACCGATTTAACTTTCTTATAAATTCGTATCACTGGGTGATCAAAGACTGTCCATGTTTCTTCAGCTTGTTCATCTGGGAAGTTAACCTGAAACTTATAGCTTGCAACTTGAAACTTAATTTTTGGGAAAGATTCAAACTCGGCCACTTTTTCAAATCCTAACTTACCGGAAAACAAATCCTCATAATATTTATTTAAAATCGGATATTTCTGCTTTGAATGATTTGCAAATATTCTTCTCGATGGTACAAAAATATAATCCGCTTTTGCTAAATGGTCGGCTAATTCTTGTTGGAGTATGGGGCTTTCATCAATATCATAGAAATTGAATGAAATCACTTGATAGACTTTATGAACTTTATAGCTTTCTGACTCAATTGGAATATCAACCACATTGGCTGTCTCTGAAAGAACATAGGATTCATTAGGAATATTCTTATAGATCCACTCAGATGCCTGGAAACGAATGTCAGGATTTTGGTAGATAGAAAGGTAGGCGATACCGGGGACAATAGCGATTATAATAATTATTATTTTTATAAACTTTATAATTTTTATATTCAAAATAAATAAAATTGCAAATATCGTTATCAATGGAAATATAGGTGCTACAAACCTACTCCATTTTGCATATATAATCGCGCTCGGTATAAAATATACTAAAAAGGCAAAACGTAAAAGATTGATTGCCTTGTCTTTCCAACTTAGACTATAAAAGCCTAAAATTCCCAAAATAAATACCGGCCAGCCTAAAGCATAAGGAAATATTTTTTCAAACTGAAATAATAGAGGGATAGTATCAAAAAACTGCCTTGTATAAAAAACCAAGGATCTTCCTAAAGCTACATCCGATTCATAATTTATTGAGCTGATAAAGTCATTAAAATTTAGTAAATTATGGGGAGAAAAAATCACAAAAATAACAATTGTTAAAAAAGCAAAAACAGATAAATCAATTATTTTACTTGCAAATTTATAAGAGTAAAATAAAAATCGATTTTTTGCTATGAGTAATAATATTTTTGATTGCTCAAAACTAAATAATAGTACTGAAAATGGGACTATCAAAAAAATTGTCGAAGAAACCTTGGTCGCCAATGATAGACCAGAAACTATCGCACACTTTAATACAAAAGATGCCGTGCTGATTTTTCTATCTACAAACAATAATGAATAATAAATAATCATTAAATAAAATAACATCAAGAGCGACTCCGTTGTCCCAAAATGAGCAAACTGGATGGCATACGGTGAAAATATTATCAACAGCGAAGAAATTAAGGTCAAAAAAGGCGATTCTTTTTTAGTTATTATTTTTATAATCTTTATAATAACTATAAAACTTATAACCGATGCGATCGCCGATATTATCCTCAGACCAATCGTCGCATCTACATTTAATAAAAAAGTAATAATATAGCCAAGATAAAGTGGCAATTGACCATAAGCAAAAAAATGCGGATTAAAACAATTTTGAAAATTGTTGATTGAAAATTGAAATTTGTTTGGAAATTGGAAATTGGAAATTGGAAATTTACAGTTTAGTTGATGAACTGCATTTGCCATATTTCTTTCATCCGGATGCATCGGATAGGGTAAACCCCAGCCAATATTAACAAACATAGAATAAACCAAAAGAATGAACAACCCAATAACCAATAACCTGTAACCGATAACCAAATAATGTTTCCCGTTGATTTTTTTCATATAGGATAGTATTATTGTACAGACAAACATATGAAATATGAATTAACTTTCCTAACAAAGGAAGAAATAGAATTGAAAAATATCAAGGACATTATAGCATCTTACAAGGGTAAGGTAATAAGTGAAGAAAAATTAGGAGAAAGAACTTTGGCTTACACAATTAAGAAAAATCACACCGCTCTTTTTTTCACTTTACAAATAGAGATTGATAAAAAAAATGTCTTAGAATTTAAAAATAAGCTTAATCTTAACGAAAAAATTTTAAGATATTTATTATTAGTCAAGAGTTAAGAATATGTCCAGCCGTTCGCTAAACCGAATAGTTTTGATAGGAAATTTGACAAGAGATCCGGAGCTGAAATATACGCCAACCGGTACGGCAATTTGCACCTTTAGTGTTGCCACTAATCGAAATTGGACATCAAGTGACGGTCAGGTCAAAGAGGAAGTCCAATATCACAGAATCGTTGCTTGGCAAAAATTAGCCGAACTTTGTGGAAAATTACTAAATAAAGGACGAAAAGTATTTGTTGAAGGACGTATGACTTATAGAACCTATACCGGTAAAGATGGGGTTCAAAGGACGATTGCAGAAATTGTTTTGGATGATTTTATAGTTTTTGGTGACGGTAAAAAGGTAATAATATCATCAGAGCAAGAAGAGACAATTAAAACGGAAGTTACAAAAATAGAACCACCAAAAGAAAAATCAAAAGAAGAATCAGTCAACCCGGATGATATACCATTTTAGTTCAAAGTCTTTAAAGTCCTTAAAGTTCATAGAGTCAAAAGCTTTATAGACTTTATAGACATTATAAACTTTATAAGCTAATTAATATGAATAAATGTTTTTTTTGTCAGTTTAAAAGTAATCCAAGTTATAAAGAGGTAGATAATTTACAAAAATTTATTACACCAAGAAAGAAGATTTTAAATCGTGAAAAGACTAATGTTTGTGCAAAACATCAAAGGATGTTAACTAAGGAATTAAAGTATGCGCGCTATTTGGCTCTATTGCCTTACGTATCTTATCAGGGTTTGCGTTAAGGATTTTTTCTTCTTATAATGGACTATTATGCAGATAATTATTCCTTTAACAGATACAGATCATTGCATCTTAAAAGAGGGTCAGGATGTAGATTTTGAAACTCCGTTTCTTCAGAAAAAAACTGAGGAAGAAGTAAATATTTCTATCGCTAAAAACTTAAATGTTTCTCCGGAAAAAATATTTCATTTTTTAAAAAAATTTGTTGGTGAAACAATAGAAAAAGATGAGACTATAGCTTTAAACAAGGGCATTTTTACAACTAAAAAAATTATTTCTAAATATTCTGGGTTAATCAAGGAAATCAATCATTCTGATGGATCGATTACCATACTTAGTAAAAGTAAGACCGAGAATACATTTAATTCCTATTTTAAAGGTAAAGTTAATAAAATTAAAAAAAATGAATTATCAGTTGAGGTAAGTAAGGGTGAAGAATTTCCCGGAAAAAATATTAGTCAAAACTTTGGCGGAAAGACTTTTTTTGTCGATGAAGATGCAGACTTTAATTCAGAAAATGTCTTTAATAGTGTAATTGTATGTGAGGAAATAACCCCTTACTACCGGGCTAAAGCCGAAGCGCTTGGTTGCCGGGGTTTTGTCAGTCTATCTAAACTTTCCGGAGATTCTGAAATTCCAACTGCCCAACTAAAAAATATAAATGATTATAAAAAAGTTGTTAAGACGAAATTTACCTATTGCACTATCCTTACCAATTCAAGTACTATTTACTTTTATCTATGAAAAATAATAAAAATAAACTGACAGATTTTCTTCTTTTGCTTTCATTCATTATCCTTATTTTTGGCAGTGGCTATAAATTAGGTGAGTATAAAAGCCGTTTTACCTCCCTACAACCTACAACCTACAACCTACAACCTGATGTCAATTTTGACCTTTTCTGGGAAACTTGGAATAAATTAAACGAAAGATATGTTGACCAAAAGAAAGTAGATAAGAAAAAAATGTATATGGGTGCGATTAAAGGAATGGTCGCCTCAATCGAAGACCCTTATACTTTTTTTCTAACACCTGATGAAAATAAACAGACAAAAGATGATTTGGGCGGTAAATTTGAAGGAATTGGAGCTCAACTTGGATTAAAAGATAATAGAATAGTCATAATTTCACCATTAAAAAAATCTCCAGCTGAGACGGCCGGTGTCAGAGCAGGTGACTTTATTAACAAGGTTAATGATGTTTCCACAAATAGTTGGACTCTTTCTCAAGCGGTTTCTAAAATTCGTGGACCAAAAAATACTAAGGTTAAATTAACACTTGAAAGAAATAGTAAAGAAATTGAGGTGACTATTGTCCGCCAGCAAATTATCGTTGCTTCAGTCGAAAATTCTTATGAAAAAAATATTGCTATTCTTAAAGTCAACCAATTCGGAGATAATACTAATGATGAGTGGGATAAAGTCGTCCAAGATATCAGTGAGAAATGGTCAAAAAAACAAGTCACCGGTTTAGTATTGGATTTGCGCGATAATCCCGGTGGATATTTAGATAGTTCAGTTTACCTTGCCTCAGATTTTTTACCCTTAGGAAAATTGGTAGTCAAACAGGAGGCTACTTTATACGGAGACAAAGAATACCGGGTCTCAAGAATTGGATCACTAAAAGACATTCCCATGGTCATATTAATTAATAAAGGCTCAGCTTCAGCATCAGAAATTTTGGCCGGTGCACTTCGCGACCATAAGCGAGCCCAGTTAGTCGGAGAAAAAAGTTTTGGCAAAGGTTCAGTCCAAGAGGCACTTGACCTTAGCCAAGGAGCAGGACTGCACGTGACTGTAGCCAAATGGGTTCTACCAAATGGTGATTGGATAAATGGAAAAGGAATTGAGCCAAAGATTAAAATTGTCAATGAAATTAAGGAAGGTAATACACTTTCTAAAGAAACAGATAAACAACTGCAAAGGGCAGTGGAAATTTTAATTAAATAGCTATGAAAAAACTTTTAATTATTTTGTTTTTCCTAATAATCGTTATTTTTATCGTGACTATTTATTTCCCAAAAAATTTAAAAAATAATTCCAATCAACAATTAACAAATGTTCCAACTGATAAAATTTCACAGACAAGTTTTCCACCTATTCTTGGTATTCATTACAAAATGATCGATAGTCAGACAGCTACGCAAAATAAATTAGTTGAGGGAGCCTATATTACTCAGGTTATTAAAGATTCTCCAGCCGCTCAAGCCAATCTTCAGGAAGAGGATATAATTACCGAAATCGATGGACGCGAAATTTCCAAGCTTGATAAACAGTCTATTTATAACTTAATTTCAGCCTTGAAACCCGGCTCTCAGGTTAATCTATTAATATGGAGAAATAATATAATCAAATCCTTCTTAGTCAATCTCAAATATAAATAATCAAATTAAAACAGTTTATTTTCCTCAATGTTACACCATAATATTACGGTGTAACATGACTCATAACAAATAGATATTCGTGCGTAATTATTGTATTGGTATATCGAGATTTTTTTACTTTTCTGACAATCCAAACAACTACTTTTGTAGGTTATAAGCGGTAGACATATAAATACTACTGTGTAATATTACGAAGTAGTATGATTAGACTTTCATATTTAAAAATAAAAGAGGAAGATTACAATAAAATATTTTCAATATTTTATAAAGTAATTGGAGAAACTGAGAACAAAGACGAATTTAATCGTATTTTAATTGATTTATTAACACCCGCAGAACGAATTATGCTAATTAAACGCATCGCAGTTATTTATTTACTTTTGAAGGATATTGATTATTTGACAATTTGTAGGGTTTTAAAAGTATCTAATGGAACTGTTAGTAAATATCGGCTTTTAATGGAGGATAGTAAAGGTATTGTTCCAGTAATAAAAAAAATGATTAAGAACGAAAAAATATGGTTATTTTTTGAGGAAATATTTAGTGAGATCTTTTATCCAGGTCTACCTGGAATTAGTTGGACGGCCGCATGGGAAATGAGAAACAAATTAGAAAATAAAAAGGAAAGGGGGTTGTAAAATTTTAAATACTACTCCCTAATATTACGGAGTAGTATTTACTTTAAATCAAATTTAACCAAGTAAATGGTATAATATTACTATGAAAATAAATGCTTTGAAAAATTTACATCATCACCCGGCGTAAGGCGGGAGGTGATTCTTTTCTAAAAAAGCAACTTACCCGCCCACAGGCGGGATTTTTTTTAGGGTCTGTTCCCGACTATGTAGGGATTACGGACCCTGATCCTTCCGAAGTGAAGTTTTGACTGCGTGGCTGTAAGCCTCGAGTCGAACCTGAACGGAGGAGGATTGGTTACAAATTAAAATATTTAAACTATGATTACAAAAATTAAAAAGCTTTACATTTGTTACCCAAGCGGTAACATTAACGCGATAGTTGAGGATAATATTCCAAAACGAGACTATTCTTCTGTAGCAGAAAGAATTATAAATACATATAACAAAAATAAACCTGTTGAAGATCAGGTCGAGCAAGTTGCTTTTATTGATAAACCAACCAATAAAAAAGCTATCTCATCTTTGTCATTGTCCGGTAATGAGTTTTCCGGAAATGCTGTTTTATGTCTTGGAACTTTAAAACTTAAGAACAAAAAAGAAGGTAAATTTCAAATATCAGGCTCAAAACAGATTTTAAAAATCTTTAAAGATGATAATGGTTTTATTAATGGTAAAATGCCAATGTTTGAATTCGAAGGAAAAATCAATCAAACTAAAGAAGGTTATCAAATTATTCCTTTGCAAGGAATAACTCAAATTTTAGTTTTTAAAAACTTCGATAAAAACGATTTGTGGTTAAAAAATGAAGCTCAAAAAATAATTAAAAATAACGGTTTAGAAAAATCATTAGCTGTCGTCATCGACTTTATAAACAAAGAGAATAATATTTTTAAAATAAAACCATACGTATATTTTAGAAAGGGATTAGTTTATGAATTACTTCGAGAAACTGCCTGTGGAAGTGCCACAACAGCCATAGGAATTTATTTATCGTTCTTAACAAATAAATCTATTCAGTATCAGAAAGTTGTCCAACCTAGCGGAGATTCTTTATATATTTCAGTAGGAAAAATTAATAATCAATTTGAATCATATTTATCGGGTAAAGTTAAAATTTTATACCAAGGACCGTTTGATTTAAATTAATTGTTATAAATTTGTATAATACAAATATGGTAAACAAAATAAAGGTTCAAAAATTAGCCGGTTTCAGAGATTATTTTGCTGAAGATGTAAAAGTTAGAGAGCATGTCATCAATATTTTTAAAAAAGTATTTGAAAAATATGGTTATGAGCCATTGGAAACCCCTGCTCTTGAAAATAGTAATATATTTGTTGGCGAATTGGGTGATGAGGCGGAGAAATTATTCTACAAATTTAAAGATAACGGTGGGCGAGACGTGATGCTTAAATATGATGTTATGACACCAATGTGTAGAGTCGTTGCTGAGAATATAAATAATATAATTTTTCCATATAAAAGATATCAAATCCAAAGCGTTTGGAGAAGCGAAAAACCACAGAAGGGTCGATTCAGAGAATTTACCCAATGTGATGCTGATACGATTGGAAGTAGCTCAGTTATTTGTGACGCAGAGTTCATCCAAATGGGCATTGAAGCTCTGACAAATATAGGATTTAAGGAATTTCGGGTAAATATCAATAATAGAAAATTACTCAGTGGAATTATCCAGTTTGCCGGTGCGACTGAAAAGGAATTTATCCTTATTTGTATCTCGATTGACAAATTGCCAAAAATAGGGAGAGATAATGTCAAAAAAGAATTAATTGAAAAAAGGAAGATTAGCTCTGAAGTAGCCGAAAAAATTTTGGACGTTATTACGTTAACTGGCGAGACTAATGAATTGTTAGAAAAATTAAAAAAACAACTTAACAACATCCCAATTGCCATGGAGGCAATAGATGAACTTGAAACGATATTTAACTATTTTAAAACCATAAAGCTTAATGAAAAATTTTATCGATTCACTCCTTTCATAGCCCGAGGCCTTGCTTATTACACCGGACCGGTCTGGGAATTTGAAATTTTAGAGGGTGAGGTCGGTTCGGTTGCCGGTTGTGGCCGATATGATAATATAATCGGTAAGTTTGCCGGAAGAGAAATTGCTGCCACAGGTGGGTCTTTTGGAATAGAGAGATTAGTTGAAGTAATTAAATCACGAAAGATGATTAATTTTTCTGCAAATTCAGCTAAGTCCTTAGTAACCGTATTTAATACAGATCTTTTTAATAATTCTTTAATCATCGCCGATCAATTGCGAAAAAATAATATCTCTACAATTCTTTATCCTGTCCCAACAGAAAGGTTAGACAAACAACTAAAGTACGCTAATAAAAAAAATATTCCCTACGTGATTATCATTGGGCCGGAGGAAGTCGCTAATAAAACCGTCGTTTTGAAAGATATGAAGACGGGAGAACAAAAGAAATTGACTGTTGAAGAGGTTATTGATCAACTAAGCCTATAAATGGATGAAATTGGATAGAATTAGATGTAATCAGATATAATTAGATAAAAACCGATTATATCCAATTTCATCCGATTAAATCTGATTATATCTATTATGCAAATAAATCCCAACATCGCCATTATCGAAGCCTTGCCCGGAGTCGGAGGAGATGAGTCCAAGCTCTGGATGGAGGAATTACTTGAATCATACTTATTGTTTGCTCAAAAAAAAGGATTTAAAAAATCTAATCTTGATGAAAAAACAATTCAAATCAATGGACCGGGCGCTTTTCAAATGTTTAAAAATGAAACTGGAGTCCATCGAGTCCAGCGAATTCCTGACACCGAGAGAAAAGGGAGGATACATACTTCAACTTGTATTATGGTCGTTCTTCCCCAAATTATTCAGTCTGACACTCGAACAAATCCAAGTGATCTTGATTGGCAATTTTATAGATCGGGTGGGCACGGAGGACAAAATGTCAATAAAGTTTCTACCGCTGTTCGTTTAATTCATAGGCCGACTGGAATCGTCGTTACAGCCAGCCGAGAAAGAGATCAGCAGGCTAATCGTAAAATTGCTTTAGATTTATTGAATGCCAAGCTTTATCAACTTGAGGAAGAAAAGAAAAAAGGAATGAGAAATTCATACGTGACAAATGTTGGGATAGGGGATCGGGCTGAAAAAATCCGCACTTATAATTTCCCGCAAAATCGTCTTACTGATCACCGAGTCGGCAAAAGCTTTCATAATCTTGAGGATATAATTTCCGAAGGCAAGTGGGATAAAGTTTTTGCTATCCAATGAAAAAAAGATCCTTGATTTCCTTATTAAAAAATCGCGAATATATTCTACTTCAAATAGGCATTTTCATTTCACGCTCCGGTACTTTTATGCAGGACGTCGCCGTCAACTGGCAACTTTACCAATTAACCAAATCCCCCTTATCACTCGGTATATTAGGGTTGGCAAAATTTATCCCGGTTCTAATTTTTTCAATGATATCAGGAATGGCCGCTGACGTTTTTAACAGGAAAAAAATCATTTTTCTGGTCCAGATTTTTTCTATTTTTAACGCCTTGGCTTTAGCTATCTTAACAATTACAGGAAGAATTACACCACTACTTATATATATTTTAGTCGGAATGGAAGCTGGTCTTTATTCTTTTGAGACCCCGTCACGTCAATCTATGTTACCAAACTTAGTCGGAAAAGAAGATTTTCCCCTCGCCGTAAATATTAATAATATTCTTTTTAATTCAACTAATTTTATTGGACCGGCAATTTCCGGGTTTATCATTGCCATATCTGGAGTTCAGACTGTCTATCTTATAAACGCTTTCAGTTTTTTAGCCGTTTTAATTGCATTAATATTAATGAAACCTTTGACTAAAAATTTTGAAAAGCAACCGTCTTTTAATTTTAGAGGAATCAAAGAGGGGATAGATTTTGTTTTTAAAACACCACTTATTTATGGATCTATGTTCATTGATTTTGTGGCAACTTTTTTTGCGTCGGCTACGACTCTTATGCCCATTTTTGCCGTCGATATTCTAAAAGTAGGTCCAAAGGAATTAGGTTTTCTCTATGCCGCCCCTTCAATTGGAGCTATTATTGCCGGAATAATATTTCCTTTTATGAATAAATTCAAAAGTAAGGGAAAACTACTCATCCTTAGTGTTTGTTTTTATGGTTTAAATATTATCCTTTTTTCTATTTCAAGAAACTTTTATCTTTCTCTCATATTTATTGGCCTATCAGGAGCAGGTGATATGATTTCAGCCGTTATTCGTAATGTCATTCGGCAGATGAATACTTCTGATGATTTAAGAGGTAGGATGACGGCCGTTAATATGGTATTTTATACTGGAGGACCACAACTTGGCGAAACTGAAGCAGGACTGGCAGCCAGTTTTATGGGGACACCGCTTTCCGTCGCTTTTGGCGGGATGGCCACGATACTCGCAACAATTTATATTGCCGTCAAAACCCCGGAATTGTTTAATTACAGAGATAGGATCTAAATTTAAATAATCCATTGAATAATTGCCGTCTCGTCTGATATAATAATTATCTTATGAAAGCAAAGGTACACCCAATATATTATAATGACGCTCAAGTAGTTTGTGCTTGTGGAAATACGTTTACAACCGGATCGACCAAACAAACGATCACAGTTGAAGCCTGCTATAAATGTCATCCTTTTTATACCGGAGAACATAAATTCTTAAATAGAAAAGGAAGAGTCGATTCATTCCAGAAAAAAATGGCTTTTGCAGTAAAATATAAAAGCTCTAATGCAGGAAAAAAACAAAAAGATAATAAGGGCGAAAAAAATGTAAAATCATTACGTGAACTTTTGGGAGAATAATGATACAATTAAATACCTTAGAAATCAGGTGCAAAAATAAATCCTGATAAAATACTCGATAAAGTCGAGATACGGTAAAAATATGGCAAACTCAAATAAAAAAAATCAGGTTGAAACAATCTCCGAGATTGTTGAAAAAAATCAAAATATTTTACTTATTAAAATAGGTAAAACTACTCATCAAAGTTTAGAGACACTTCGTAAAGAACTGTTAAAAAGTAATTCAAAAATAAAAGTAATCAAAAATACTTTGTTTGAAAAGGCTATCAATAAAATTGCTATAAAAAATGAGATTTATAAAAATTTAAAAAAACAATTTTTACCTTTAAAGGAAACGGCTGGATTAGTTACCCTTTCCGAAAAGTGGAATGAAGGACTTAAAGCTGTTTATACATTTGCTAAAAAAGATGCTTCCTTAAGTCTTAGAATGTCACTCTTAGATAAAACTCTTTATGATTCAGCAAAAACTATACAAATGGCAGAGCTTCCAAGCAAAGAGGAATTGTTAGGTAAAATCATAGGCAGTATGAAGAGTCCGATGAGTAAATTTGTCTATGCATTGAAGTTTAATACCAACAAACTAGTCTATATTTTGAAACAAAAGAGTACAAATTAAAATAAATCCGATCCTCCTACGCTAAAGCTACGGAGGACGAAGGGAGGTGAATATATAAAATGACTGAAATAAAATTATCTGATAAACTACAAAAAATTGCGAGCGAAATCGAAACTTTGACAGTAGTTGAGATGGCTGAACTTGCCAAATATTTAGAAGAAAAATTTGGTGTTTCTGCTATGCCAGTTGCCGCAGCTGCTTCCGCCTCCGCAGGAACTGCTACGGCGGACAAGGAAGAAAAAACCAGCTTTACCGTTGTTTTGACTGCCACCGGAGACAATAAATTAGGAGTAATCAAAGCTGTTCGAGAAATTCTTCCTAACTTAGGTCTTATGGACGCCAAAAAATTAGTAGAGTCTGCACCAAAAGATTTGTTAGTTAATGTCAAGAAAGAACCAGCCGAAGAAGCAAAGAAAAAGATTGAAACCGCCGGAGGTAAAGTTGAACTTAAATAAAAATTAAATCCGACCAATATAACCAATAAATGATTAAATAAGAAAACAAAATATTTAATTAAATTGGTTTATTTGGTTTATTAAGACATTGATAAATTCATTGGTAATTATTGGTCGGATTGGTAGTATTGGATTATTCAAATAAATATTGTTGAATTCGTTTTTAAATCTCTGTACAATGACATATGGTAAAAAATTCTGATTCCTACGATGGAAGTTCTATCGTCGTTCTTGAAGGACTTGAACCAGTTAGAAAAAGGCCAGCAATGTATATTGGAACCACTGCTCAGTACGGAGTCAACCACTGCTTAAATGAAATAATTGACAACTCAATTGATGAGGCTTTAGCCGGATTTTGTAAAAAGGTAGAAATAAGAATTGAAGATAATGGCTATATGACCGTCATTGACGATGGGCGAGGAATTCCTGTCGACAAAGTGCCAAAATATAATGTTTCTGCCTTAGAAATGGTCATGACTAAGCTTCATGCCGGTGGAAAGTTTAACGATGGCGCCTATAAAGTATCAGGGGGACTTCACGGAGTTGGAGCTTCGGTCGTCAATGCTTTATCAGATCATACCATCGTCGAGGTAAGACGAGATAAACAAATTTATAGACAAGAATATAAAAGAGGTATTCCATTGTCTCCGGTAAAAAAAGTGGAAAAATCAATTTTAAATTTTAATTTTGAACAGGGGACGGCTGTTTCTTTTTTACCTGATAAAAAAATTTTTAAAGAAACTATTGAAATTAATAATAGTATCTTTAAAAAACAGGTAAAAGAAAGAGCCTACTTAATAAACAATGTCTATTTTAGGATTTTTAATAAAAAAACTTCTGAAAAATATGCCTATTTTTTTGATGGTGGAATAATTTCCTTGCTTCGGGATATGAATCGGGGAAAAAAGACTCTGCACGATGCTATCTACATCCATAAAAATGTCGATAATAAAGATGTCCAAGTTGCTATTCAATATAATCAGTCGCTTAATGAAAATATTCATACTTTTGTTAATGTCATTAATACTCAGGAAGGTGGCACTCATTTGACCGGTTTCAAAACAGCTCTTACCAAAGCTATAAATAATTATGCTAAAAAAGAATTAGGTGAAAAAGATAAAAATAGCGAAACTTTTTCCGGGGACGATGTCAAAGAAGGATTGGTAGCAATCGTCTATATAAAAATGTCAGCCTCGGATTTGCAATTTGAAGGACAGACAAAAACTAAACTTGGCAACTCTGAAATTCAAACATTAGTTCAACAAACGGTATTTGAATATTTGGAAACTTATTTCGAGGAGAACCCAAAAGTCGGTAAAGAAATATTAGGTAAGATTTTCTTAGCTCAAAAAGCCCGACTGGCGGCCAAAGCGGCCAAAGAGGCAGTCATGAGAAAGGGCGCTCTTGAAGGAGCCACTCTTCCGGGAAAATTAGCCGACTGTCAGGAAAAAGATCCGTCACTTTGTGAAATATTTATGGTCGAAGGTAATTCAGCCGGTGGTACCGCCAAAGAAGCAAGGAATAGAAAATTCCAGGCCATTCTCCCGCTTCGTGGTAAGATTTTGAATACGGAAAGAGCTTATTTAGACCGTGTCTTAGCTTTTAAGGAAATTAAGGATTTGGTCATCGCCTTAGGTATGGGAATTGGAGAGAATATCAACTACGCCAAACTACGATACCATAAGATCATCGTTATGACTGATGCCGATGTCGATGGAGAACACATATTGACTCTTATTTTGACATTTTTCTTTAGACATATGCCCGACGTCATCCGCAAAGGTCATCTTTACGCCGCTCAACCACCTCTTTTCAAAGTCCAACAAGGTAAGCAAGTCCATTACGTGTATTCTGATGAAGAAAAAGATAAACTTGTAGATGAACTGTTGGCAAAACAAACAAGCCAACCAAATGTCCAACGCTATAAGGGTCTTGGAGAAATGAATCCTGATCAACTTTGGGATACGACGATGAACCCGGAAAGAAGAATATTGAAGCAAATTTTAATTTCCGATGCTGAAGAAAGCGATCGGGTTTTTTCGATGTTGATGGGTGATGAAGTTCCGCCAAGAAAAAAATTTATCGTTACCCATGCCAAGATGGCAAACCTTGATTTATAAATTAAGGTCTGACCTTGTCAGCGACTCAACTTAAGGTCAGACCTTATTAAAAGTTTTTATAATATTTATATGAATTTAGCTAAACTTTCCGCAGGGAAAAATGTTCCGCAAGAAGTTAATGTATTTATTGAAATCCCTCAAGGTTCATCGATAAAATATGAGCTTGATAAGAAATCAGGGGTGGTGATGGTTGATCGTTTTAATTTTTCCGCCATGTTTTATCCATTTAATTATGGATTTATTCCTGGGACAAAAGCCGAAGACGGCGACTCAACCGATGTTTTGGTTATTTCAAGCTATTCAGTCGCACCGGGTACTGTCATCCCAAGTCGTCCAATTGGGATGCTTGAGATGGAGGACGAGGCCGGAATTGATACAAAGATAATTGCCGTCCCGACTTTAAAAGTTGATCCATTTTTTGCTAAAATAAACGATGTCTCAGATCTTGATGAAATGACCAAAAAAAAGATACAACATTTTTTCAATCATTATAAAGAGCTTGAACCAAATAAATGGGTCAAAACAAAAAGTTTCCTGGGTAAGGAAGAAGCATATAGAGATATTAAGAAATCGATTAAATAAATGTAGGGGTTGGTCTTGTACCAACCTTCGTAGGGAACAAAAATTTTTGTTCCCTACAATAAATTATGGCAAACAATATTCAGGTAACAGAAATTAATAGCGAAATGAAGTGCGCGTATTTGGATTACGCAATGTCTGTCATCGTCTCACGGGCGCTCCCTGACGTCCGAGACGGCCTAAAACCAGTCCACCGGAGAATTCTTTATGCTATGTATAAATTAGGGTTGACTTCCAGTGCCCGATTTTCCAAATCAGCCAAAGTGGTCGGAGAAGTCTTGGGTAAATATCATCCTCACGGTGATTCATCAGTCTATGAGGCCTTGGCAAGATTAGCGCAGACTTTTTCTATGCGTTATCCTTTGATAAAAGGACAGGGTAACTTCGGGTCAATTGACGGAGATCCGCCGGCAGCTATGCGTTATACCGAAGTTAAAATGGCTAAAATTTCCGATGAGATGGTCGCTGATATTGAAAAAGAGACGACTCCATTTATAGACAATTTTGATGGATCACTCAAAGAACCTGTCTATCTTCCCGCTAAACTGCCAAATCTTTTACTTATGGGTTCTGAAGGAATTGCCGTCGGTATGGCAACCAAAATTCCACCTCACAATCTGACTGAGTTGGTCGACGCTTTAGTTTTTATGATTGATAAATCAACTCTCGGCGATGAAAAAAAAGCTAAAAAAACACCCATGGAAGATATTAAAGAATTAATGTTTAATACTACCTTGGAAGATCTTTTAACATTTGTCAAAGGACCGGATTTCCCGACTGCAGGTATAATTTATGGTCATGCTGATATAAAAGAAATGTATGCCACCGGTCGAAAATCGATTATGATGCGTGCCCGAGTGACCGATGAGGATATGGGTAAAGGCAAGGTCGCCATCATCGTTAATGAATTACCATATCAGGTTAATAAATCATTACTTGTTGAAAAAATAGCCAACTTGGTCACCGATAAAAAAATTGTTGGTATTTCCGATCTTCGGGATGAGTCTGACCGCGATGGCATCCGAGTCGTTATCGAATTAAAAAAGGATGCTTCCTATAAAAAAGTATTAAATAATCTTTTTAAATTTACTAATCTACGAACGACTTTTCCGGTCAATATGGTTGCTTTAGTTGATGGAGTTCCTCAAACATTATCTTTGAAAACAATTTTAGAAATTTATATTAGAAATCGGGTTGAAGTCATCGTTAAAAGGTCAGAGTATGAATTGGCTGAAGCCAAGGCACGAGCCCATATTCTCGAAGGATATTTAATTGCTTTAGACCATATTGACGAGGTAATTGCCGTTATTAAAAAATCTAAAGATGAGCCGGAAGCCAAGGCAAAATTAATGAGTAAATTCGGTCTTTCGATGATCCAGGCCCAGGCAATTATGGAGATGCAGTTAAGACGTTTGACAGGACTTGAAAGAAACAAAATCGAGGATGAACTTGCCCTTCTCAAAGAAACAATTTCATACTTAGAGAGCTTGCTAAAAGATGTATTTAAAATACTCAAAGTTATAAAAGATGAGATAATCTATTTAAAAACTAAATACGGAGATGAACGTAAAACTCAGGTGATGAAATTCAAACCGGGCGAAATTACCGATGAACAACTGATTGAGAATAAAGAAGTAATTGTTGTTTTGACTAAGGAAGGCTATATTAAGCAGATTCCTCGGGAAACTTTTAGACTCCAACATCGGGGTGGTAAAGGAGTCTCAGGTATGGAGACAAAGGATACTGATAATGTATATTATATAACGACCGCCATGACTCACGATTATATGCTTTTCTTTAGTAATCAGGGTCGGGTTTTTCAAACAAGGGTCTGGGATGTACCGGTTGGTTCACGAATTTCCAAAGGTAAAGCGATTATTAATCTCGTTGCTTTAAAACCTGAGGAAAAAATCACCTCAATTCTTAGCTATAGCGTCGAGACGATGGGTAAGGCTAAAAATATGTTTGTCGTTATGTCTACTAAGTATGGTACAGTCAAAAAGTCCTCATTTGAGGATTATATCAACATCCGAACCAACGGTATTATTGCAATAAGATTAGAGAAAAATGATGAACTGCTTTGGGTCAAGTTGACCGATGGATTAAAGAATGTCATCTTAGCTTCAAAGAATGGTAAAGCGATTGTATTTAAAGAAAAGGAAATTAGGTCAACTGGCAGGGCCTCAATCGGTGTCAAAGGAATGGATATTGAGCCAACCGCAGATCACGAAGTCATTGCCGCTGACGTCTTTTCTGACGCCGAATTTAAAAAGGATATTTTAGTTTTGACTGAAAGAGGAATTGGCAAAAAAACTAAACTTTCTAATTTTAAAGGTCAACATCGCGGAGGTAAAGGAGTTAAGATCACCTCAGTTGATAAAAAAATAGGTTCGGTCGCTTATTCTGCAATTATCGAGCCTGAAGATACGACTTTAATAATAACCAGCGCCTTAGGTCAAATTGTTAAAATGGATATTGAAAATATACCTTCGAGGTCAAGGACAGCTAAAGGGGTAATCTTGATGAGATTTTCCGATAAAACTGACAGAATTGTCAGTGCCACTAGCGTCTAAAATATGGTATAATTCCCCTATGTTTATCGACGGTCGTAAAATCGCCAATAGCCTCTTAGGAATACTTAAAAAAGAACGTAAAACTATAAAAAAACGGATTGGTCTATCAGTGTTTTTAGTTGGTAATGCTCCTGATCAACTATCTTTTGTAAAAATCAAATCAGAAATGGCCAAAGCCTTAAAGATCAATTTTAAATTCATTCATCTGACCAAAACCCCAAATTTTATTGATTTTGCCAATCTACTGAAAAAGGAAGTTTTTAACCCAAATGTCACCGGAATTATAATTCAACAACCGCTTCCAGCCCAACTTTCAACTGATAGCATTTATGATTATATTCCATTGTCAAAAGAGATTGAGGGTCATAAACGAAAAACAGAATTTATTTTTCCACTCGGACTGGCCGTTATGACCTTGATTAAATATATTTATTATGGAAAAAAGAAAGAGGATATTAATTTTGTTGATATGAAAAAGGACAGGGTCCTATTCAAAAATATTCTTAAAAGCAAAAAAATAGTTATCGTGGGAAGGGGTATGACCGGCGGGATGCCAATTGGAAAAACACTTGGTAGTCTTAATATTAATTATATAAGTACTAATTCTACCACAGTCGAACCGGAGTCATATTTTAAAACCGCCGACCTGATTATCACTTCAACCGGAAAAAAAGTCATTGAACCGTCAATGTTAAAACCCGGCGTTGTCCTGATTAACACTGGAGTAAGAAAAGAAAATGGTAAGTTAAAAGGAGATTACGAAGAGAGTGAGATAAAAGATATCGCTTCATTTTATACACCAACCCCGGGCGGAAGCGGACCAATCGACGTAGTTTACCTGTATAAGAATTTAATAGATGCCGCAAAGCTACAGATATAATACGAATGCCACGAATAAAGAAATTCGAATGCTACGAATTATACGAATATTCGCATAATTCGTAGCATTTGCATAAATTCGTAGATTCGTATTATGATTGTTATTACAGGCCAGACTGCCACCGGAAAAACAAAACTTGCACTTGAACTTGCTAAAAATATTCCGCCCCCTGGCGGAGGAGAATTAATAAACTTTGACTCCCGTCAAATCTATAAGTATTTAGACATAATCACTGGAAAAGACCTACCTAAGAATTCAGAATTTATAATTCAGAATTTAGAATTAAAAAGCAAATATAATATTGGTTATTACTCTCTTGCTATTTATAACCATTTAAAACCATTTACAACTAGACTCTGGCTGTACGACGTCGTCACCCCCGATCAATACTTTTCCTCATTTGATTTTGTTGAAAAAGTAAAACCGGTAATCGATGACATAAAAAAAAGGGGTAAAATTCCAATACTTGTTGGTGGCACTTATCTATATCTCAAACATTTACTTTATGGATTTAATGATAATAATGTTCCACCAAACTTTGAACTTAGAAAAAAACTTAACACTAAAACAGTTAAGGAACTTCAGGATATTTTAAAAAAACTTTCACCCGAATCTTTTAATCTATTAAACCACAGTGATGTTAATAACCCAAGACGCTTAATGCGTAAAATTGAAGTCGCAATATCTAACTCAGCCGACTTAACTGATTCAACTGACTCTGACAGATTAAATCCGATTTCATCCGGTTTTATCCGATTTCATCCGAAGATAATCGGCTTAAAATACCAGGACAAATCTAAACTCCGCCAGGTGATTGAGAAAAGAGTAGGGGAGAGACTTGAAAACGGTGCCATTGATGAAGTAAAAAGTATTTTGAAAATGGGTTACAAATCTTCTGACCCAGGACTAAAAACCATCGGCTATCAACAGATAATTAAATATTTGAATAACGAATTGACAAAAGAAAAAGCTATTGAAGATTGGATAAATAAGGAAGTCCAATACGCTAAACGTCAGTTGACTTTTATGAAAAAAGACTCTAACATTCAATGGAGAGAAATATAATAAAAACTTTAATTAATTAAAGTTTTTATTTGTTTAACATCTTCTTCTATCTGCTTCACCAAACTTGTGACTGACTGGAACTTTATTATTCCTCTCAGATATTTTACGATTTCTATTTTAATTATTTTCCCGTCCAAATTTTCTAACTCAAGGTCGTCATGAGCACTGATTAAGTAAACCTCAAGGCTTTTCTCCTGTTCTGCAAATGTTGGCACTGGTCCAAAGTGTAGGGCTCCAATAAATTTTTTGTTTTCAATAGTGACTTTAGCTGCATAAATCCCATCTTTTAATCCAAAGTCATCAGGAATTTTTAAATTTATTGTTGGGAACCCCATTGGTTTTCCCCGGCCTTTTCCGGTGATATGAGTACTTTCAAATTGCATAAAGTAAATTCTAATCCTATCAAAATGATATTGCAAAAGAAATATACGGGTTGTACAATAATCTTAGTTGTTCCTTCGGGGAAGGGGTGACCTTAAACGGAATTCCCAATCGGTGGTAAAGGAACGTAATCCCGCTTGGCGGGAAACGTTCTAAACCCACGAGTCTGACCAAAAAGTTGGACACGAGTCTGGTATATTCCAGCGTCGACCGTATAGTCGGGATGAAAGAAGAAACATATGAAAAAATTATTTTCTTACGGCCCTTTATTAATTATTGTGGCCGCCTCTCTTTGGGCATTTGACGGAATTATTCGAAGAAGCTTATATTCACTTCCTTCAATCACAATAGTTTTTTATGAGCATTTATTTGGAGCAATTATCCTACTTCCTTACCTTATTTTAACATTTAAAAAAGAAGGCCTAACTAAAAAAGAATTTTTTTTGCTTTTATTCATCGCTATGTTTAGTGGAGTCTTGGGCACTCTTTGGTTTACGACGGCATTATTAAAAACAAATTTTATTTCCTTCAGCGTCGTCTATCTTATCCAAAAATTACAACCGATCTTTGCAATTTCAGCCGCCTCAATTTTCCTTAAAGAAAAGATTTCGAAATCATATATAAAATGGGCTGTCCTTACTCTACTTGCCGCATACTTTGTCACTTTCAAAAACGGAATTATTAATTTTTCAACGGGGAGTGGAACAATTATTGCCGCTCTTTACGCCCTCGGCGCCGCCTTTGCTTGGGGTTCTTCGACTGTCTTTTCCAAAATTGCCCTTATTAAAAGACCAAGTAATTACATAGCCGGTTTGAGATTTTTATTTACAAGCATTTTAGCATTTGGAATGGTTTTTATAATGGGCCAAAGCAAAAGTCTTTCAGCCCCAACAATTTCACAACTTGGTCGCTTTTTACTTATTGCCGTTTCGACCGGGATGGTTTCGGTCGCCATTTATTATCGTGGATTAAAAAAAGTCCCAGCCAATGTGTCAACAATTCTTGAATTAGTCTATCCACTTTTGGCCGTCTTTATTGACGCAACGTTATATAAAAGTTTTCTGGCGCCGACTCAGTATTTAGCAGGAGGAGTTTTATTATTTGCTATTTATAAGATATCAAGGATACAAACGTCTCAACGTTCAAACGTTTAAACGTTCAAACTTTCTACCGTTTAAACAACTTCATAAACGCTTCTTTCGGGATTTCGACTTTTCCGATCATCTTCATCTTCTTTTTTCCTTCTTTTTGTTTGTCTAATAATTTTCTTTTTCTCCCAAAATCTCCACCTCCGACTAACTTTCCGCTTTTTATAAGTACGTCTTTTCGAAAAGGAGCTAAACGGGATGAAGCGATTATTTTCCCTTTATATTTCGCCTGAATTTTTACCTCATATTGTTGACGGGGGATTAACTCTTTTAATCTGGATGTTAAAAAAATAGCTTTTTCATAAGATCGTTCTTCGACGACGACTTCACTAAATTCATCAATTGGTTCCAAATTCAAAAGTAATTCTAATTTATCCGCCTTTACTTGTTGATACCTCAAAAATTCCCAGTCTAAAGAAGCATAACCGGATGAGGCACTTTTCAGATTATCAAAAAAGTCAGAAATTAATTCTGACATGGGTAATTCATATTCTAAAACGGTCTGATTTTTATTATCCATATTTATAAATTTTCCCCGGTAATTTTGGCAGAGTTGCATGACAACGCCAACGTAGCTATCAGGACAGACAATCATCGCCTTGACGTATGGTTCAAAAAAATTATTATTTTCATGTCTAAATTTGACCCGTGGCGGGGTTAAAACTAAAGAAAGGTCATATTCACGTTCCAACCTTTCTCGAACAATATCGGCGTGCAACAATCCCAAAAAACCAACTCTAAATCCGGCTCCAAGGGCCATACTGTGGATGGTGGAGAACTCGAGGGAGGAATCATTGAGATAAAGTTTTTCTAACGCTTTTTGCAGATTAAGATAATCACCGGTATCGGTTGGAAAAATTGAAGCAAAGACCATCGGCTTAACTTTTTTATATCCAGGTAAAGACAGGGACGGATTGGTGACGATACTATCTCCAACCTGAACTTTATGAATATCCTTGAGATTAGTGACGACGTAGCCAATATCCCCATTTTTAAGAAACTCTTGTGACGTCAATTCAGGATGAAAATATCCCACCTCTTGGACTTCAAAAGTTTCGTTTGCCTCCGAAAGAATTACCTTTTTCCCTTTTTTTAACTCCCCATCAAAGACCCTGACAAACGCAATCACTCCCCGGTGAGAATCATAATAGGAATCGAAGATGAGAGCCTGTAGGGTCTGACCCTCGACGAGGGTCAGACCCTTTTTAAAGCCTGGCGATGGGATTTTCTCAATAATTGTCTCCAATAATTCTTTCACCCCAACTCCCGTTTTTGCTGACACACAAAATATTTCTTCCTCGCGCACTCCCAAAAAATCAATCAACTGCTTTTTCGTTTTTTCCACCTCAGCGTTAACCATATCTATTTTATTAACGACGGGAATGATCACAAGATTTTTTTCAATCGCTTTATAAGCATTAGCGATTGTCTGAGCTTGGATTCCTTGAGTAGCATCAACTAAAAGAACGACGCCTTCGACACAGGCAAGGGTCCGATCAACTTCGTAGGAAAAATCCACATGACCGGGAGTATCTATCAAATTCAGAATGTATAATTCAGAATTCAGAATATTTTTTTCTTCAATTCTTAATTTTAAATTATCAATTCTAAATTTCATGCGTACAGGGGCTAACTTAATTGTTATTCCCCGTTCTCGTGAAATTGGATTTTGATCAAGCATCTGGGCTTCGTGGCGACCGGCCTCGACCGTCCCGGTCAATTCCAACAGTCGATCGGCCAAGGTTGACTTACCGTGGTCGATGTGGGCGATGATTGCAAAATTCCTAATATTTTTCATATTTTAAAGAATTTGATAATATAATTTTTCTGTTTCCTTTGCGGTATTTGTCCAGTTAAATTTTTTAACTCTTTCAATTCCCCATCTGCTGACTTCACTTCTCTTTTCATCGCTACTTATTAATTTTTTTAAAGCTTTGGATAAATCTACAACATTTCCATTATTGACAAAAAACTTCGGATAAGGGTAACCCTTCAAGATTTCTAAAAAAGATTCATTTCTAAAACCCACAACCGGTATTCCGCAAGCTAATGATTCAAGGATTGTTATTCCAAAAGCCTCATCAATATATGGAGCACAAAATATATCTGCTTTCTGATAGTAGGAAATCCTTTTCTTTCCTATTATCTCACCTTTTAGCTCTACAAATTTACCTAAATTATTATCTCTGACATATTTCTCTGCGTTTGATCTTTCGGGACCATCACCTATGACGGTCAATTTTATATTTTTATTGGTTGAAATTATTTTCTTGATCGCTCTTAACAGGTACAAGGGACCTTTTCTATTTACTAGTCGTCCGACAAACAATAAATTAATTATTTTATTTTTATTTTTTTTAATTGGTTTGAAAGCTTTATTATCGACGGCATTATAGATAATCTTTTGGATGACATTTTTTTCACACAGATATTGCCATTTTTTTTTTCCGATCTTTGAAACAAAAATGGCTGCTTTAAAATATTTAGAAAAGGATTCTTTAAATAGTGGTAAAAATGGATTGATAACATTTATTATTGAATCATTATTCCAGGCTGTATGGAAAGTGGCTACTTTAATTGCTGAAGTATTTTTATATATATCCCAGTTTACAAAGGGAATGTAGGGTTCATGAATATGAATAATATCAAATTTGCCCTTTTCAATTATTTCGGAAACCTCATGTTTTTCATCGTTCTTTACTGTTATATTTCCCCAATTACCATTGGGTATCGGCAATCTAACAACTTTGGATATCGGATGATAATTAAGATAGGGAATAATATTATTTTCCGGTCCAAAAATATCGACCTTATGGCCTAATTTTTTTAATTCCTTCGTCAAATAAAAAACATGTTCTTGAACTCCACCTGCTTGAGAAGGGTCTGAGGAAAATATCATGGCAATCCTTAAATGTTTTGACATATAATAATAATTGCTTTTACTTATGAACAAGATCCTTTATTATCTAATCGTTGCACTCCGTATTCTAGTTGCTCCGTTAATCTTCATTTGGCCTTTAATATCAGTAATTTTATCATTTTTTTTGGATGTTATTGATATAGAATTTGCCTCACGTAAAATACTCACCTTAAACGAATATGAAAGATACGATAAAGCTTTGGACTTATGGTGGTATTTCAACGTCATGACTTTTAGCTGGTTTCATTTAACTAATTACAGATTTTTACTATTGATATTATTTATTTTTAGAACTGGTGGAGAAATTATATTTTTTATAAAAAACGACCGCCGGATATTTTTTCTTTTTCCAAATTTTTTTGAGAATATCTTTTTTCTTATTTTCTTTTCTATTTACTTCAAACAACTACATTTCTTATTAGATAAAAAATATATATTTTTATCGTTATCTTCTGTAATAATCGTCAAAATATTCCAAGAATGGTGGGTACACATTGCCCAAATTTCCATACCCGAACACTTCTTCGGGAAGAAAAGAAAATGGAGAGATTCGTCACTATAGTATCTCTCTCGTACGTACGGGGTAGTTAATTTTAATAAATTTACAAATTAAAAAGTGACTTAATTTTACTTTCGTTTTCAATTTTTTCAGCAACAATATAAGTCATATATTTGGCACCTTCAACTATTTTTTTAATTAACATTACCTCTTTTTCGCATTCATACGGAAATATGTAAACGCTGTGCTGATATTTCATAAATCCAATTTTAAGTAAATACGATCTTAGATAATCTCTTTTATTATTTTGTATTTTAGGAACATCAAAAAATACTAAAAACCATTTACCATCCCATTTTTTCTTTTTTTTCTTAAAATCAAGAAGAGCTTTAATTGAATATTTTACAATTGTTTGATTTTCTTTATTTTTTATTTTCACAAATACATTATCATCCTTTTCAACAATTTCTAAAATTTCTTTTTTTTCCATTTTCTCGAGACTTATTCTTATTTTTTTCTCCTCCACATTAAGATTTTTTAGTTCTTTTAGTATTTTAACAATTTCTTTTACAGCTAATGGTATAACTGGTCGAAGTGGATTTCCACCAGAAACTATAACAACTCCTATAATCTCTAGAATATACCAATAAAGCTGACCCCTTTTTAATTTTATTTCTTTTTCTTTCATACTTTTTATAACATAATTATTATCTTACACGTACCTACGTGAGAGATAATAATTATTAAATTAAACTAATAATATTAGTTATAAAATAAATCAAAATAATTGTCTACCGCTTACTTGTCCGTCGAAGCTTCAGCGAAGGAGGATAACCTACAAAAGTATGTTAATGGATTATTAGGAGGCTGTAATTTTATCGAAGTATATATTCAACGATCTTTTTCCACCAAGATTTTTTGACTTCAGGCGGAGTGACTGATTTAGAAGGTGCTACCGAATCGGAGACTCCAAGAGTAGTTGGGGATTTAACTGATTTTGTTGGCTCAGGAGTAATGGTATCGTCTGGGATTGTCTGAATAGTCTGAATATAGACTCCATCAGTTTTTGCTTTCATCCAATTACTCCAGGCGCCGGTCGCGCAACCGTTGCCGGCTCTTACTTTATAATAATATTTAGTATTCGGTGATAGTTCATTAATTGTATAGTCGATGACTCCGTCATAATACCCTTTGTCAAATCTTACTCCAAATCTTTCATCGCCTTCAGTAAATCCGTAGGCAATGTAGTAATAATCTACGGCGTTATTAACCGGAGTAAAAAATAATTTTGCCTTATTTTTTGTCGTATCGATCTGAAATAAGTCTGGTGAATGATCAGGTACTTGATTACTACAACCGGGTGTGGTTGGTGATGAAGAAGAACTACTACCGGTAGTCGTTTTTTCTTTCGAAGTAAATGTCGTAAAGTGTGCAGCAGTGAAAGTTAATGTCCCTGCCACCTTATCATAAGTCAAACCGCTAACAATACTACCATCACCTGCCGAACCATCGGCGTTGGTAACATCTACTATTGGATCGTTATAGCTCAGCCCATACATTGTCAAGGAGGCATTAGTCGCAGTTAAATTTTTAATCAATTCGGCGTTTAGTCCAATTTTGCCTTTTGTTGACATATCAACATTAGTATCCATCTGCCCCATCCATGATAGCGCATCTTTATCGGTAAAATTCATTTCCGATAAAAAGGTAATTTTACCTATCGGATTACCGTTTGGATCATTTGTTTCTGATTTTTGAAAATATAATCCGCTGACCCTGGAATAATCTGTCATTGTATCTAAGTTTGTCTTAACTCCATTACTGTTCATACCGGTAATGATATCTGAAATCGATGGACAACCGGTAAAACCTAAGTTACACCAACCCTTTGTAGCAGTTGCTAAATTCGGCACTGGTAACCAAATCCTGACCTGTAAATCTTCTTTAGCTCTTCATTAAGCTCTAATCAATCATTTAGACCTCGGTGTCCAACTGTTTTATACTTACTTCATGGCTTATTATTGCCCAACATGTAAGGAAATTGCTGTTAAAAAAGCTGGTAAGATAAGAATAGAAAAAATTGAAAGAACAAGATTTAAGCTTGTTTTTCGTCAGGCTTATCGTTGTATGAACGACCATTT
>Ga0210051_1000194_pt1 | contig 49927 bp, 45 predicted proteins | sample CryGey092014_all_FD_185464 | JGI IMG/M metagenome (GOLD analysis project Ga0210051, IMG submission 185464) | Groundwater microbial communities from aquifer - Crystal Geyser CG23_combo_of_CG06-09_8/20/14_all (SPAdes) (version 2) | ecosystem: Environmental > Aquatic > Deep subsurface > Groundwater...
TCGACACGTCATACGCTGATGATTGCCGAGATGGTAGCTATCGGGGCTACAGTCAATGAGGCATTTATAAACAGCCTGCAGGTGAGTAAGGATGTGCTCGAGTCAATTCTTTTATCGTTACATATTAGACTTGGTTTAAAAGAGAAAGAAAATGGCTATCGTTACAGAATGTATTAGCCCCCCCCCTCCTCCGCAAGTTAAAAAGAGGGGCAAGTACGAAGAACATGAGGATACCCTGAGCATTCTTCCTGGATTTGAATTTGAGGGCATATCGGCGTTCTGGCGGAAGAATGTTTCCTTTGTTGAGGCTGCAGAATTGGCCAACATCCTGCGTGCCCTGCGCAAGGTTGCCGGTCATATCGGTCAGAATGTAGGGAGAATCGAGTGGGCCGGTATGTCACATGCCGGGGAGACGGCTATTGTCCTCGATCCTGATATAGTCTGGGGGCGTTATCCTGTTCCCTTTAGAAGGATTGATTACTTGGTGGGAATTGTAACCCATGAGGCCCTACACAGGACCGAGTGGACCGACCTGGTGTGGAGAAAAATTGAGGAGGCCTCCCAAAATATGGGGCTTATCCATAAGATTATCCTTCAGAAGATCGTATATACGGGGGAGGATATTTATGTTGACTGCATCTCCGATAAATCCATCCTCGGCCTCTATACCCGGGCAGCCCGAAGTATAGCCATGGAGAAAGATCGCCTCCTTTTAACCTCCAAAGTCGCAACGGTGGAAGAACTGATTTATCTCTGGTGGGTCAGTGTATGGAGGGAGTTCGAGGAGACGGAAATATTACCGATCTATCGAGGACCGCTTGCCATTCTGCATGGTCTTACGGACAGGCTGAAGGAAGTTCATCAACAGAAAAAAAGCGTAACTGACCGTTGCGTAGAGCGGTATCATCTATACTGGGAAACCTGGGAAAACATTAAGGATGTTGTCGCTTCTTGGCAGATAATGGATAGGTCATTATTGTGGTGTGCGCCGACAGAAGAGGCGGAAGTGTGTCCCAAGAAGCCCCCCAAAAAGTCTGTCCTGTCTGACGCTGAAGTCCAGCAGATAAAAACAAAACTTGCCTATGATTCAACGGATATTACACCTATTATCCGTTCTGTTGTGGGTGATGATGTAGACATCGTTCCTACCTCGAGGTGGGATTTCAATATGCCGGCCCATCCCGTGGTGGACCACCACCTGGCATCTCGCCTGAAGCTGATATTTGAGACTTACGCCGATCGGGAGATCCTTCCGAGTCGGGGACTTTTAAGCGGGAAGGTGGACAGGAGGAGGTTGTACAGGGCGCCCATCAATAGCCGCTGCTTTTTTGAGAAACAGTCTCTGCCTAAGATGGACTGGAATATATGTCTCCTCATGGATGCCAGCGGTTCCATGGCAGGGTTGAAGTGGAGAATGGTGGAGAATGTGGTGGGAACCATTCATAGAGCCTTCAGGGGTTTTGGAAATCGCTTGCAGGCCTATGCTTACTTTGAGGTGGAAGGGGTTTGTTTGATTTCTAAACTTACGAGGGGTAGTAATTTACTCTCCATTCCTCCTGCCGGTAAAACAACCACCGGCCAGGCTATTATCGCCGCAGCATATTTTATGCCCCGCATGGGAGGGAGGAGTTTTATTATCCATGTCACTGATGGTGAGTCTAATCTTGGTTGCGATGTTCACTATGGCATTGACTACTGTAAGCGTAGAAATATACACCTCGTAACGTTGGGTTGTGGTTACAAGAACCGCGAGGCAATGTTGAAACAGTATGGCAAGGCGATTCAGTTTCTCGACCATTTTGACCAATTACCGTCTGCCATGGAGAAACTGCTTAGATGGATCATCATTTACGGTGTGCGAAAGTAAATAAGTCATAAGAGGAGGGCCACGCTTTGTCGTGGCCTAAGTCGTTAAAGAGGCAATAAGCGCCGGTATTACCTTAGAAACATCTCCCACGATGCCGTAGTCAGCCGCCCTGAAGATAGGGGCCTTTTCGTCGGTATTAATGGCGACAATTGTACCTGAGTTTTCCATTCCTACCAGATGCTGGCTTGCTCCGGAAATTCCACAGGCAATATATAACTTTGGTTGTACGGTCTTGCCTGTCTGGCCGATCATACGCCACTGTTGTAACAGCCCGGCATCGGTAACGGGCTGGGTTGCACCGAGCACCCCCTTGAGGACAGAAGCCAACGCCTGAACCAATTTAAGATTTTTCACTCCCCGGCCCACGGCGACAACAACCTTGGCATCTTCAATCCTCTCGCTATCCTCCTCTTTTCTTGCTTCCACGGCAACGATTTCAACATCCCCAGGGACGATCTGTAGTTTGACCATTACCGTCTTGCCTTGCCTTGTAGCGTCCCGCTCAGGTAAGGGAACTATCCCCGATTGAACGGTAGCCATCTGCGGCCTCGTATCCGTCACGATAGTTGCCAGATAATCAAAATATGGGCATGTTTGCAGTAACTGCCTTTTCTCTATATCTACCTTTAAATCAACACAGTGGGCGGAAAGGCCCGTCCTTAATTCACAGGCGACCCTCGGGGCCAGGTCCATACCGGTATCTGTACAGTTGAAAAGCACTACCTCCGGTTTATTTTCACGTATCAAATCACAGACGATCCTTTGGTAGGGGTGTGTGGTGTACCTTTCAAGAGCCTTATCTTCTGCCAGATAGACGACATCCGCCCCGTGGCATATCAGTTCCTCCGGTAGTTTGCCCAGACGATCCCCCACTAACAGGGCCGACAGTTCCACCTGGAGATCATCGGCAAGTCCACGTCCTAAGGACAACAGTTCCAGGCTGCCCTTTATTATCCGGTTTTCTCTGTACTCTGCAAATATCCAGACACCTCTGTATTCCTCTTTCATACCAGTTCCTTACTTCTCAATTCCTGTATCAGGCTGTGAGAGACCTCCTCCACAGAACCCTTGATCATTTTACAGCTTCGTTTCGCCTCAGGTGTAAAGACATTGATAATCTTGGTCGGAGAGACCAGTTCCTCTCTGAGACCGAGATCTTCCATACGCCATTTATGGGTATCCTTTTTTGCAGTCTCGTAGATATCAAGATAGGTCGGCATTCTCGGCTCGTTTATCCCTTTTAGAACAGTGACCAGAGCCGGCAATCCGGTTTCCACAGTCTCATACTCATCCTTGATCTGCCTTTTTGCCCGTAATTTACCATTGTTGACTGTCAGGTCAATAACGTATGTGATCTGTGGTATTTTAAGATAATGGGCAATCTGGGGGCCCACGTGTTGCGTACCACTGTCGGCGGTTTCCCTGCCACAGAGCACAAGTTGGAAGTCTCCTAATTTTTTTATGGCCTCTGAGAGGACAAACGAGGTTACAAGGCTATCAGCACCGGCAAATCTACGGTCACATAAAAGGACTGCCTGATCCGCACCCATGGCCAGCCCGTGCGTCAGGGTGCTTTCCACATCCTGAGGCCCCATGGAAACAATGGTTACCTTACCGCCATGCTTTTCCTTTAAGGTAACCGCCAGTTCCAGGGCATTCTTGTCACAGGGATTCATGATCCCCTTTATACCTTCCCTGATCAGGGCCCCCGTTTTCTTGTTTATCCGAATCTCTTCAGGTACCTGTTTTACACAAACGACGATGTTCATCGTATCACCATTTAATCACCATTTAATCAAGGGCCGAATCGAGGACGATTTTCTCACTCTTGAGTATCTCGGCGGAGATTATCAAACGCTGGATCTCGCTGGTACCCTCGCCTATGGTGCAGAGCCTCGCATCTCTCCAGTAACGTTCCACGGGAAAGTCCGTAGTAAGCCCATATCCTCCGTGTATCTGGATGGCTTTGTAGGTGACCCGGTCGGCCATCTCGGAGGCGTAGAGCTTTGCCATGGAGGTTTCTTTTGTATGCTTGAGACCCCTTTCCTCCATATGCAGAGCCCTGTAGGTTAAGAGTCTTGCCGCATCAATCTCCGTAGCCATATCCACAAGCATCGCCCTGATGATCTGGAAGTCTCCGATAGGCTTGCCGAACTGGTGACGTTCCTTGGCAAATTTTATCGAGGCCTCCAGCGCCGCCCTTGCTATTCCAACCGCTCCTATTGCCAGATAAAGTCTTATCACATCATAGAGGACCATCATGTCCATAAATCCCCTGTTCAGTTTACCGATCAAATTCTCCCTGGGTACCCGGCAATTCTCGAAGATCAACTCGCCATTGCTGATCGCCCGGTTGCTTATCAACTCCACCCTTCTGCCGATAGTCATCCCGGGGGTGTCTTTTTCCACCAGGATGGTGCTTATGCCACCGTAGCGATCATCAGCCGTGCGCAGGGTAAGAAAGTAAAAATCTGCCTTGCCGAGATTGGAGACAAACCATTTTGTTCCGTTGATGACCCATTCATCCCCCTCTAACCTGGCCCAGGTCCTGACCGAGGCCGCATCAGTTCCCGCATCGGCCTCAGAACCGGCATGGGCCCCCATCTTTTTCCCGTCAAAGAGGTAGGAAATCCATCTTTTTTTATTTTCCTCCGTTCCTACCCTACACACCTCGTAGGCCAGATACCAGGCCATATTTGTCGCCACCGCAGCCACCAGAGAATCACGGGCGATCTCTTCACATATTATCGCCTGATCAATATGGCTGCCCCCCATACCTCCGTATTCTTTAGGCATGATCACACCTAAGAGTTTCTGTCTGGAGAGCTTTTCTATAATGCTATAGTCAAACTCTGCCGTTCTGTCAAATTCCGCCGCCCTTGGGGCTATCTCCCTGTCAGAGAATTCCCGGACTACATTTTTCAAGACCTCTTGTTCTTTCGTATAAGAGAAATCCATGCTAACCTCCCCTGATTTTGTATAGTGGAAGAACAATACAAATAATTTAGAACTATTGTCAAGAGGAAAGGGTGTAATGAGTAGTTACTTGATATTTATCTGAAAATGTTGTAGGCTTTATTTTGTGAAGACGAAAAATGTGAGGTATCCTAAAGTATATAAAGGGCTGGCTTTAATCGCCGACCCGATATATCAGTACGCCTCTTTTACTGTCCCCTCATCTGATTTTCCGCCGGAAAAAACAGAAAAAGATTTGCTTGATTCACCATGGCTACAGAGGCTAAGAAGGATCTACCAGCTTCAGAGCGCACGGTGGGTCTATCCAGCGGCAGAGCACGCCAGATTTCAACACTCCCTCGGCGCCATGCACATTGCCGGTGAATTCGGAAGATGCCTCCATCCGAGTCTTTGCGAAGTATGCAGAGACGCCCCTTCCTTGAACTACGTGGAGGAACTTCTCCGGGTGGCAGGATTACTTCACGATGTGGGGCATGGCCCTTACGGGCATTTCTTCGATGACCATTTCCTTAGCCAGTACGGTTTAACCCATGAGGACATGGGACAGCTTATCATCGTGAGAAAGCTGAATAAGATCATCAGTTGTATCAGGAGGAGTCCCAGTGGTCCCTTTGCCAGGGGGGAAGCCCTTGATCCCGCTCAGGTTGCCTTCCTGATCAAGATGCCGACCGCTCAGGAGACGAGGAAGCCAAGATGGTTGCAACTTTTAAGACAGCTCTTCTCCGGCATCTATACCGTGGACAATCTCGACTATGTCCAGCGGGATGCCTACATGACCGGATTTTCCTTAGACATTGTGGATATTGCAAGGCTTCGGTTCTACACGTTTTTTACGGAAGATGGTCTGACCCTTCACCAGGCAGGCATTTCGGCGCTGAGCCGTTTTATAAATGCGAGATTGAATCTCTACACCAATGTCTACTTTCATCGAACAACAAGGGCGTTGGATCTCCACCTGCAGGAGATCTTCAGAGATACGATGAATATTGTCTTCCCTGCGAATCCCGCTGATGCCCTGGATGAGTACCTCAATTGCGATGAATGGCGCCTTTTTCATGAGGTGCAAAACTGGCTTAAGAATAAGGATCCCCAAAAAAGGAAATTAGGACGGGAATGGGAAAAGCTCCACCGTAGAGAAGTCAAGTGGAAGATGTCTTTTTCCACGGAGATTTCCGTTGACCAGATCCAGAAGGGAACCAGGGTTTCTCAGTCTGGTGATTACGAAAAACAGATCAGGGAGTATCTTCCTGCGGCATTGACACGCATCGCTTTGCGGGTAGATCTGGCTACCCAGGATCCGCGGCCCATCAATCCCATGGCAGAAACGGAGAAGAAGATCAATATCTTTAATCCGGCCACAGGGAGAACATCTCCGGAACCTTTGATTGATATCTACCGGTTTATCCCGGCCCGAGTCGTCCATTTCCGGGTGTTTTCTTTAAACCATAGTCACGATGAAGAACTCTCCATGGCCGCAGAAAAGACACTCAGTGCACTGGACGTGGTTACAAAGACCAATATATAATCAAATTGGTTATAGATTATGAACGATCACGAAACTACAGATTTAACACTTTTTGTGAAGACGTCGTATGAGGACATCACCCGCTGGAACCGGCAGCGAATCGTTGATACCCTGCTCCAGGAGACAGCTATGGACGTTGATACAGCAGAAATGATCAGCAGGGAAGTTGAAAAACAGATCATCTCTTCCGGGATCAGTCTGCTTACAACACCGCTGATCAGGGAGTTGGTGGACGCAAAGCTCATTCAAAAAGGCCTTGATAAAGAAAGAAGGATGCAAGTTCGTATCGGATTTCCTATTTATGACATCAGAGAGTTCATTTTTCACCAGAATAAGGAAAATGCCAATGTACCCCATACTCCTGAAGGCACAAACCTGGTTATAGCCGAAGGCATCAAACGGGAATACGCTCTCAATGATGTATTTTCCCACGAAGTGAGGGATGCCCATGTGACAGGCGATATCCATCTGCATGGGCTGGGATACATTGACAGACCTTACAGCGCATGTCAGCCCCTCGATTATATTAAAAAGTTCGGCCCGAACATCCCCCATTCCAACACAATTGCCAGACCGGCGAAGCACGTGGAGGTCCTGCTGGCCCATATGGTGCGATTTGGTTCTCTTCTCCAGGGGCATTTTGCGGGGGTCATCGGATGGGATGCGGTAAATTACTGCTTTGCTCCCTATATGACGGCGATGAGCGACAGGGGAATCAAGCAGTTTACCCAGATGCGCGTTTATGAATTCTCTCAGTTGACCTCGGCCAGAGGCGGGCAGTCCGTATTTACCGACATCCATCTCTATTGGGAAGTCCCGGAATATCTCGCTGATGTCCCGGCAATAGGGCCGGAAGGCAAATTCACCGGCAAGACTTATAAGGATTACTCTGTGGATGCCCAGAGGTTTGTCCGGGCCATTTTCGAGGTGTTCAGGGAAGGGGATGCCGCTGGAAGGCCTTTCATCTTTCCCCGACCTGTCGTCCATATCACGGAAAAGTTTTTTCAAACGCCGGGACATGAAGACTTTCTCAATCTTATCTGCGAGGTAGCCGCCGAAAAAGGGAATACCTTTTTTGTCTTCGAACGGGACGAAAAGGTCAAGACAATATGCGGTTATCCAAACTTAAAGGAGGGGGATATTCTGTATGATGATGTAAAGACTCCTTGGAAATTAAGATGTTTTGCCATCCAGAATGTGACCTTGAATCTCCCACGGCTCGGTTATAAAGTTAGAAGGGATGATCTAAAGTTGTTTCCCATGATTTCGGAGCTGATGGAACTGGCAGCAAAGGCCCACAGTCAAAAGAAAGATTTTATAGAAAGATTACTTTCCCACGGTGAGGCGGGACCTCTGGCCATGCTTGCCATGGACAAGGATGGCTTGCCCTATCTCAGAATGGACCAGTCATTCTATCTCATAGGTATGGCTGGGCTCAATGAACTTGTTCAAATCCATACCGGCAAACAATTGCACGAATCTACAAGCTCCCTTAACCTGGGATTAAAGGTAATCGAATACATGAAGAAGGAAACCGATAAGCTCAGTCAAAAATATGGGATGCGGTTTATTCTCGAACAGACACCGGCGGAGACCACAGCTTACCGTTTTGCCCGGCTGGACCTGAAGTATTTCTCCCCGGAGGCGGGACACTTTGTCAAAGGTGATCTGGCAAAGGGAGAGATATATTACACAAATTCCTCTCATTTGCATGTGTCGGCTCCCGTCTCTCCCATGGAACGCGTGGAGATGGAAGGGCGCTTTCATCCCTTTATCAGTGGAGGCGCCTTCACCTCTCTGTGGCTTGGAGATGCCCGGCCTTCCACGGAGTCCATTGTCAGATTCGTCACTGAGGTCTTCAGAGACACCAAGAGCTCTCAGATCACCTTCTCACCTGACTTCACAACCTGTACCGTCTGCGACAGGACTTTTAGGGGCTTGAGAGAAACCTGCCCCTTCTGCGGGTCAAAAGATGTGGAGGGAATTGCCAGGATTACCCAATATTTCAGTAGGATATCCGAATGGAACAAAGGCAAACGGGCGGAACTGAGAGACAGGAACCATAATTTAAATTCTATATTTTCCCCCTGAATTAATCGGCTTAACTACCTTGACATGAGGCAGTGTGATTATTATTTTAAAAGAAATGGAAGATTACATTGTAAAAATATTCAGGGAGAGCAGTCAGCTTAAGGAAATATTCGTCAATGAGAATCTCAGCAGGATTGTCAGTGTCGTCGAGGCGGTGATAGGCGTTTTAAAGGCGGGGAACAAGATACTACTCTTTGGAAATGGTGGCTCTGCAGCGGATGCCCAACACCTGGCTGCAGAATTTGTAAACCGCTTTGTCATCGAAAGGCCACCACTTCCTGCCATAGCCTTAAGCACCGATACTTCCGTTATCACCAGCATTGGTAATGATTATGACTTTTCAGAAATCTTCAGCAAGCAGATCAGGGCAATAGGACAGGCGGGAGATATAGCCTGGGGAATCAGTACCAGCGGAAACTCTCCGAATGTTGTCAAGGCTCTGGAGCTGGCGAAAAAGATCGGTATGATCACCATCGGTCTGACGGGGAAAGATGGGGGTAAAATATTACAGATGGTGGATTACTCTCTCCACGTTTCTTCCCAAAGTGTACCCCGCATTCAGGAGGTTCACATCACGTTGGGACATGTGATTTGTGAAATGGTGGATTTTAAACTGTTTCAGAGACCGGATACAAAATAGTGTCTATTGAAGATCTGATGACGAAGCTCAAGGAAAAGGAAAAAGAGGCCGCCGAAAACCTCGACAAGTATATGCGCGCCGTTGCAGAGCTTGAAAATTACAAAAAACGTGCCGCGAAAGAGAAAGCTGAATTCGTAAAATACTGCAATGAAAATCTGATCAAAGATATCCTGCCGCTGGCAGACAGCCTCGACAGGGCATGCAAGCACGCCGCCTGCAACGCAGACGACCTTGAGGTCTTCAAGGCCGGTCTTAAACTGGTTCAGGAGCAACTGCGCTGTTGTCTGGAAAAATACGGAGTCGAGAAAATTGAGGCTGTCGGCAAGGATTTTGACCCTAATATACATGAGGCCTTACTTCAGGTAGAGACCGAAGAACATGAAGATAACAAAGTGGTTGATGAATTCGAAAAGGGTTATCTTTTGAATAGCCGCCTGCTAAGGCCGGCCAGGGTCTCTGTCTGTAAGCATACGAAACGTAAAACGGCAACAGTTAAAGATTAAAAGATTAAGGAGGGTAAAAAATGGGAAAAATAATAGGGATTGATTTAGGGACGACAAATTCCTGTGTCGCCGTAATGGAAGGAGGGGATCCTGTTGTCATAGCCAATCAGGAGGGAAGCAGAACCACGCCTTCGGTGATTGCCTTTACAGATAGCGGTGAGAGGTTGATGGGACAGGTTGCCAAGCGGCAGGCGGTAACCAATTCTGAAAATACCGTCTATGCCGTCAAGAGGCTCATTGGGAGGAAATTTTCCTCTCAAGAGGTTCAGTATGACAAGAAGATATCTCCTTACAAGATCACCGAGGCGAAAAACGGTGATGCACAGGTTACCATAAGGGGAAAAAACTATTCTCCGGCGGAGATCTCGGCGATGATTCTCACGAAGATGAAGCAGACCGCCGACGATTATCTCGGAGATAAGATAACCGATGCGGTTATCACGGTTCCTGCCTACTTTAATGATTCCCAAAGGCAGGCTACCAAAGATGCGGGGAAAATTGCCGGGTTGAACGTCTTGAGGATCATCAATGAACCGACGGCGGCGGCTCTGTCCTATGGTCTGGACAAGAAAAAGGATGAAAAGATCGCCGTTTTTGACCTGGGGGGAGGGACATTTGATATTTCCATCCTCGAACTTGGGGATGGGGTCTTTGAGGTCAAGGCGACAAACGGAGATACCCACTTGGGCGGTGAAGACTTCGACCAGAGACTGATAGAATATCTGGCCGCGGAATTCAAGAAAGACCAGGGAATAGATATCAGAAATGACAGGATGGCCCTGCAGAGGCTCAAGGAGGCGGCGGAAAAGGCAAAGATGGAGCTTTCCACCTCCCTGGAGACGGATATCAACCTCCCCTTTATTACCGCTGACGCTTCAGGGCCCAAGCACATGAATCTCAAGCTGACAAGGGCGAAATTGGAGACGCTGGTGGAGGACCTGATCGAAAAAGTAGTGCCGCCGTGTAAAACCGCCTTAAAGGATGCCAATCTTACCCCCAAAGACATAGACGAGGTAATCCTCGTAGGGGGAATGACACGTATGCCCAAGGTTCAACAGAAGGTTAGAGAAATATTCGGTAAAGAACCGCATAAAGGGGTCAATCCCGACGAAGTGGTGGCCATTGGTGCGGCGATCCAGGCCGGTGTTTTAGCAGGTGAGGTGAAGGATGTCCTGCTTCTTGATATAACCCCCCTGTCTCTCGGTATTGAGACACTCGGTGGTGTAATGACAAAACTGATCGAGAAGAACACCACCATTCCGACCAAGAAGAGTCAGACATTTTCAACGGCGGCGGATAATCAGCCGGCGGTAAGCATCCATGTCCTGCAAGGGGAACGCTCCATGGCAGCGGATAACAGGACGCTGGGAAGGTTTGAACTGGTCGGTATCCCGGCGGCGCCCAGAGGAATGCCTCAGATAGAGGTAACCTTCGACATTGATGCCAATGGGATTGTTCACGTATCCGCAAAGGATCTCGGCACGGGGAAAGAACAGAGCATCAGGATCACCGCCTCGAGTGGGTTATCTGAGGAGGAAATAAATAAATTAGTTAAAGATGCTGAGGCCCATGCGGAGGAAGATAAGAAGAAAAAAGAGCTGATTGAGCTGAGAAACCAGGCGGATTCGTTGGCTTACAGCGTGGAGAAAAACATTAAAGAGTTTGGCGATAAGATAGATTCTGCGGAAAAGGCCAAGATTGAAGAAGCTATCGCCGAGGTCAAGAAGAGCATCGAGGGCAATGATATCGCCGCCATCAAGGCGGCACAGGAAAAAATGACCGCTGCATCACATAAACTTGCTGAGGCTATGTATGCTAAAACTACGGCACAACCCGGAACGGGAGAAGGCGCCGGCGCTTATGCCGGGGGGCCGGAGACAGCCGGACATGAGGGAGGCAGCCCGAAAGACGAGAATGTCGTTGACGCGGACTTCGAAGATGTAAAGTAATCAGTAATATGATACCATCTCGCTTTCAAAGGATAACGCGGCGGCAAGGAGGAGTCGCCGCAGGCGTATTACTAATACGTCGAGGACGCCGACGACGAAGCCAATAAAGTTAGCCAAAGAAAGCGAAATGGTATGAGGTTTCTACTGACAAACGATGACGGTATATATGCGAAGGGGTTGAGTGTTCTGTATCAGGAGATCTCAAGGGATGCGGACTGTCTGATTGTGGCTCCTGAAGTTGAACAGAGCGCCGTGGGCCATGCGATTACCCTCTTCCGTCCCCTAATGGTAAGAAAAGCAAGAAAAAACGGGAATTTCCTTGGATATGCCGTAACGGGGACACCGGCGGACTGTGTCATGATCGGTATCAGGGAGTTATCCGAAAGGCCTGTAGACCTGGTCATCTCGGGGATCAATCTCGGCGCCAACGTGGGGATTAACATGATCTATTCGGGAACTGTATCGGCAGCAACTGAGGGGGCCATTTTGGGTATCCCTTCCATGGCGGTATCTCTCGATACCCTCAGGGAAGCGGACTTTACCTTTGCCGCCAGGTTTGCCAGAAAAATGGCCCAATTCATGGTAAAAGACAACCCCCGGAAAAATATTCCCCTCAACATCAATATTCCCGCTCTTCCCGAAGACAGGATCAGGGGGATTGTCGTGACAAAACAGGGCAGGGCGCGTTTTACGGAGAACTTTGAGAGAAGGGTAGATCCGAGAGATAATGTCTACTACTGGTTAGCCGGGGAGACAAAAACTTCCGACGAGGAAGAGATCAACTCCGATGTCTATGCGCTCTCCAAAGGGATGATCTCCATTACACCAATTGATTATGATCTGACCAGGTATGATGCCCTGCCTGATTTGAGTGCCCGTATCAAGGTACTATTCGGACAGGTGGAGGAGGAGCCTCCTACCCCTTGAGACCGTATTTCTTGAGTTTATAACGCAACATGCGTTCACTGATACCGAGGATATCGGCGGCCTTCGTCTGTTGCTCGCCCGCCTTTCCCATCGCCTCAAGGATCAATTTCCGCTCTAAATATTCCAGCGACCCATGGAGTAATCCCTCTCCCTTTTTCTGACTGGACGGGGGATAGATAAGACCTTGTCCGAAGGGAAGATCCTCCATCATTATTACCGGCCCCCTTGATATCACCACAGCCCGCTCGATGATGTTTTCCAGCTCCCTGACATTGCCTGGATAATCATACTTTAAAAGAAGGTCCCTGGCCTCGCTGCTGATTCCTGTAATGTTTTTGCCATTGGCCGCGGCAAATCGCATCATGAAATGTTCAAGCAACAGAGGTATATCCTCTTTTCTCTCTCTTAACGGGGGGACAGTCATCGCCACAACATTCAACCGGTAGAAAAGGTCCTCTCTGAAAAGGCCATCTCTGACCCGCGATTTTAGATCATGGTTGGTGGCGCTGATAATTCGTACATCGGAACGTATCGTCTGATTTCCACCGAGCCGCTGGAATTCACGTTCCTGAAGAAATCGGAGGAGCTTGACCTGCACGGGGAGAGAAAGCTCGCCGATTTCATCTAAAAAGATAGTTCCACCGTCGGCTTCCTCAAACCTACCGATCCGTTTCATGGTAGCCCCGGTAAAGGCGCCTTTCTCATGACCGAAAAGTTCACTCTCCAGGAGACTCTCAGGCAACGCCCCGCAGTTTACCGCAATGATAGATTTTCCCGAACGGGGGCTGAGATTATGGATCAGCCTGGCAAACAGCTCTTTGCCCGAGCCGCTTTCTCCCTGGAGGAGGACGGTAGCGCGGCTTCTCGCCACCCTTCCTGCCATATTGATCAAGTCCCTCATCTTTGGGCTGCGGTAAATGATCTTATCTGCCGTTACCCCCTTCTCTTTAAGTTCCTGGCGGAGGATCTCGTTTTCTCTAAGAAGGGTGCGTCGCTCCGAGACACGGGCGACAAGAAGAAGAAGCTCTTCAAATTCAATGGGTTTGTTAATATAGTCTATGGCGCCGGCCTTCATGGCCTCTACAGCCGTTTCTATCGTCCCATAGGCGGTAATGATCACCACATCTATCTCTGGATTGATACGCTTCACCTCTTTCAAGACCTGCATACCATCCATACCAGGCATTTTATAGTCGAGGAGAAGCAGATCAAAATGGCCATGGAGAACACGCTGCACGGCCTGATCTCCATTCTCCGCTTCTGCGACGGTATGGCCCTCTTTAATCAGGAAATCCCGAAGCATTTCCCGCTGTGACTGGCCGTCCTCAGCAATCAAGATGTTCAATGGCCTTATGCTCATGGCAAAAACCATTGTCCGTTCACCGTTATTCGTTGACCGTGTTCAAATATTCATTTCCGCAGGCAGCAAAATCTCAAAGGTCGTTCCTGAACCTTGCTGGCTAAAGACACGAATCTCGCCTCCATGGCCACGGATGATCTCATGGGCAAGAGACAGTCCCAGGCCAAGCCCCTTTTCCTTTGTCGTGTATTCGGGATTAAAAATCTGCTCCACCTCGGACGCGGTCATACCACACCCCGTGTCTGAAATTTTGATAGTTAGGCGGTGATTTCCCTCTAACTTGACAGAAATAGTAATGAAACCTCCACCTGTAATTGATTCCACCGCATTCTTGATAAAGTTAAGCAGGGCCTGCTGAAGTTTATCTATATCCATGGGGATGATCATGGAGGAATCATTCCACCTCGTCTGGATGGTGATACCTTTTGCGGCGGCCTCCTCTTGGATGAGGGCGACGACCTTCTGTAGAAGGTCTGTGACGGAGTAATTTTGCATTTCCAGTCGTCGGCTCTTGGAGAAGGTGAGAAACTCTTCAATAATTCCGTTAAGACGTCTTATTTCATCCCGGATGATTCCCGTGATGGTCTGGAATTCCTCGATCTTGCTCCCATCGGCTGGTATAAATTCCCGCTTGAGCCTCTGACTGGCCATACTGATGGCATTGAGGGGATTGCGGATCTCATGAGCCACGCCGGCAGCAAGTTGACCAAGGGCAGAGAGCCTTTCCGCCTTCTCGATGCGCCTTTCCATTTCTACAATCCCCCTTAGGTGTCTGTTTTGATTGTGGTAGAGCAACCACATTGATAAAGAGGCGATCAGGACGATCAATGCCGTGGAAACAACTATATTTCGCTTATTCTCCTCCAGTATTTTATCCGCGCTGCCGCGTTCAAGGCCAAGCCTGGCGATACCTGCCACCCGACCGTTTAAAGAAAGGGGAGTGGTAATGTCAAGGAGGTTTCTATCGTGGAAAGCAACTTTCCTGCTGACGATTTTTCTTTTACCGGCAAGGATTTGAGGAAATGGATAGGCATCTCCCTCTTTTCCATTTTCCGGCACCCGTCCTGCGCTGCCAAGAATCATCCCGCGCCGGTCCGTAATCCTGATATAGCTCAAACCCTGTCCCTCGCCTAATTTCTCAATGGCTTTTTCTACAGATACTTTTGTACCCCAATACCGCAGGCCCTCAGGGTCGAGGGCAATGATGATCGTTCCGCTCCCATCCTTGCGGCGGAGGGCAATGAATCCGATCTTCCTCAGTTTGCCGAGCTTGGTTAAGAGATTGAAGGCAACCTGTTGCCCGTTCATGACGTTGTTTTCCCCGGGGAAAAGTTCTTCCGGCAATGAACGGCTCCGAAAAACGATTCGACCCTGTTCGTTCAGGACAGTAACCAGCCACAAACCATTATCTGACGCAAATTTTTTTAAATACACATCGCTCAGGCGATCCGCCTTCCATTCGCTGTCAATTGTACGTCCCAGCTCTACGAGGGCGGTGGTCAACCAGTTCTGGGGTGAAAAGGCCTCATCGGTAAGGGGAACAAAAGTATGCTGGCCATCCCTCTGGTGTACCTGGACGAGAAGGCTAAGGTTTTCCTGGGCCAGTTTCTGGATAACCTTAACAATATTGAATCCTTGATTCTCCATAAAATCTACAAGTGTCTTATCAATCCTGCGGAGATCCATAATCCCCATGCTCAGAATAAGACCGATAAAAAGGGTGCAGGCCATGGCAACGGCGAGGGGCTGTAAAAAGGGGCGCGAGTGGCGGGAGGACTGATGCCGCCAGATAGGTTTTCCCCCGGCAGACATGACTGATTTTTTCTTAAACCACATTCGATGACGGCCACGACGGAGCGTGGCCCTCCCTTGAACTATACTCCAGCCCTTTCCGGAATGCCCTGAGGTTCGAAAAAAGCGCCCCCCATTATTTTGCCTATTCTTGCTGCCGTTGTTTTTAGGGGAGGCCGTAAATGGCCACCGCGCACATGAATTTCCCCGGCAGACCGGCCTGATTATGAACCAATCCCATACGGGGATTTTTCAACCGGCGTGTCTTATCCTCCGCCCTTCCCAGGAGTTGCTGATATATCTCAAACGCCTCTCTGCAACCGCTGGCCCCGATGGGATGCCCAAAGGCTTTCAACCCTCCGCTGAGATTGACCGGTATCTCCCCCTCCTGGGTCCAGGCCCCGGACTCTATATCCGCTCTCGCTTTTCCCCTCTCACAGAGTCCCAGAGACTCCACGGCAATAACTTCGGAGATGGAGAAACAGTCATGACACTCCACAAGATCAATTTCTTTCCGGGGATTCTTTATCCCTGCCATGGCATATGCCTCTTTACTGGCGTAAACGGTCTCATCCCAGATGGTAAAGTCATAATCCGTTCTGATGCTTCCCTGCCCCGGTCCTATGGAAAGACCTAATCCCTTGATCAGGACATAGTTGTCTTTGAATTTTTTCGCATCCTCCGCACGGCAGAGGATGGCCGCCGCCGCGCCGTCGGTTACGCCGCAGCAATCGAATAAACCGAGGGGCCACGCAATTACAGGTGCATTTATCACCTGCTCCTCGGTGATCACATTGCGGAGATGCGCCCGGGGGTTTCTGGAGGCGTTGTAGTGACTCTTTACCGAGACCTTGGCCAGCATCCTCTTTCCCTCCTCCGGGGTTAGTCCGTACTTCTTGAAATATCTCGTAGCGGCGAGGGCGTACATGCCGGGCGCGGTTATACCCCCTTCAAACACGGGGTGCGGAGGTATGGCCAGCTCGCCGAGTCCGCCGAAACCGGTATCCTTCAGCTTTTCAACACCTACGACAAGAACGATGTCATAGACCTTGGCCGCTACGGCAAAAGCGGCGTTTCTCAGGGCATCTGTCCCGGTAGCGCATCCGTTTTCCACATGGGTAACGGGCTTGTATTGGAGTTTCAAGGGCATCGAGATCGCCGCCCCGGTGATCCCTGTGGACGTCATCCCGGTTCCCGTTCCGTGAAATCCTATCGTTCCCACCCAGGCGGCATCAATATCTTTCATTTCGATCCCGGCATCCGCCAATGCATCATAGGTGGCATCCACCACCATATCCTCGCTCCCCATATCCCAGTTCTCACCGAACTTGGAACAACCCATACCTATAATTGCAACCTTGTCTTTAAAGCTCTCTGCCATCTTCCATCCCTCCTTATGCCCTTACCGGCCTGCATTTCCAGAAATAGTTGTGAATACCCTGCGCCTCGTGAACCCTTCTAAAGGTAAATTCCACCGGCATATCAGGGTTGATCTTTTCCGTGTCCCGATCCGTCAGCACAGTAGAAAACCTGCCCCCTCCGGCGATGTTCACAATGGCAATGACGGTGGGTTTGTCTACCGATGTGGCCAGATTATCCATGCTGTAAGTAAAGAGTGTCCCCTTTTTGTCCGACAGTCTTATCTCATCAAAGTCATCCTTGGCCTGACACCATGTGCAGACCCTCTGCATGGGGAATTGTATAGTTCCGCACTGCCTGCACTTATGCCCGTGGCAACTTAAGAGCCAGTTCCTATCCCTCCATGACATGGTCAGGGCTCCGAACCTCTCCGGTTCCCGCTGCCTGCCCCAATCGAGAATATTCCGGAAATGCAAATACTTTCCATAGGAGGGCAGTTCCATTCGTGATGCAAGGTTCTTCTTTATCCCCCGCCTGTCCCTGATCTTTTCTATTGGGTCGCACACCTTCAGGATGAAGGCATCCGCCCCGTCGCCGTAGTTGACAAAGAGTATCCTGTCCCCCGGTTTGGCCTCTTCCAGGGCGGCGACCAGCATCATCATGGCCTGAGCCGATCCCGTATGCCCCACCGTGGAGAGAAGAGAGTCCTGCAACTGGGTGGCGGGATCGAAACCAAGTTTCTTCGCAATTTCAAGGTGTCTCCTCTGATCAAAGGCATAGAATACGACTTTGGTGAAATCCTTCGGAGTAACTTTATACTTTTTGAAGATCATAGAGATTATCTCCTCAAGATGGGCAAGGTAACCCTTGGTAACGATAAATCTCTCCTCCCATGCCTGGACATATCTGTCCTCCTCTCTCTTCCAGATATCCATGAATTCACTGGAGATACTGACGCTTCCCTCGATTTCCACAGCGAGATCGGAATCTCCTATCAGAAAGGCCGCCGAGCCATCGCCGAAAAGCCTCTCGAATTGAGAATCCGGGGCGGGCACACGACAATCGGCTGCGGTGACTAAGAACCTCTTTGCCGATCCGGCCTTAACCGCATCTATCGCGGCCTTCAAAGCGTTCGTCCCCCCTCTTACCGAATTGGCAAAGTCTGCCGTCGTGATGTCCCGCCTGAGATCAATTACCTTGGCGATGATGCTTGCATTTTGCTTCTCACGGTAAGCCGGAGTGGTGGTCGCAAAATAAAGGCCGTCAATCATTGACCTGTCTAAGCCGTTGAGGCAATCAACGGAAGATTCTGTGGCCATGGTGAGAGAATCTTCATCCCAATTGGCCACTGCCTTTTCCCCTTTCCCCGCAGGGCTACCCCAGTTCCGGGCCAGTGTCTGCAAGTTCATCCTGTACATCGGGACATATGCCCCATAAGAAATCATACCTACTGCCATTTGTTTTCCTCCTTCCTGTGCTAAAATAGGAATCCACGCTCTAACCTTGAACCGTGAACCCCGAAACTTTGAACCTGAGTAGTTACTAAAAATCGACAATTATGTCGAGCCGCTGACAGGTCGCCTTTTGCAAAACAAGTCTTTGTTTTTATGATGCTATTCGCTGGTCGCCATCCGAATGACGACATCTATTGCCTGCCGTTTACCGCTGTCTACCAAAGTTTTCCGCTCTACCTTTTCCTAAATAGATAAGCGAATTAAAGTACTTAGATAACTCTATCAATATTTGGCACAAACTATGCTTACCATTATACCGCGAGCGTATTATCGGTTAAACTAATGGGCATAGTTAGCCGCTAGTAAACTCCAAAATCGTGAAGGTCCCCAAACCTTCACTCCTCCTGAACTCGGGGAGGTCTCCCGACCTCCCCCTTTTCTTTTCTTGCTGCCTCTCGAATCCTTCGCCACTGTTCAATTCTTTCTCTGATTGTCTTCTCGTATCCCCTATCCGTTGGGATATAAAAGGCAAGCCCCCTTCCCGCAAGTCTATCAGGCAGATATTCCTGAGGGACATAGCCATCCTCAAAGTCATGGGCATACCTGTAACCTTTGCCATAACCGAGATCCTTCATCAATCGTGTGGGCGCATTTCTGATGTGCAGGGGGACCGGAAGCGCTCCGGTTTCCCCTATCGTTTCCTTTACCTTGCCATAGCCGACATAGAGAGCATTGCTCTTTGGCGCCGTGGCAAGATAAACAGCGGCCTGGGCCAGGGCCAGCTCACCTTCGGGAAGACCGATGAACTGAAATGCCTGCATGGCGGAAAGAGCTACGTTAAGCGCCCCGGGGGCGGCATTGCCGACATCTTCCGAGGCAAATCTTACCATGCGGCGGGCAATGTAAAGGGGGTCTTCACCGGCCATGAGCATGCGCGAAAGCCAGTAAAGGGCTGCATCGTGGTCACTCCCCCGCAGGCTTTTGTGAAAAGCAGATATCAGGTTATAGTGTTCTTCTCCCCCCTTATCGTACTGCAGGGCCTTCTTCTGCATGGCCATTTTTACCACGACAGAGGTAATTTTTCTTCCCTTTCCTTCCTCTGTCTGCAAGAGAGAGACCGCCGCTTCAAGATTGTTCAGGGCTACACGGGCATCTCCATCGGCAGACCAGACGATATACGCCAGGGCCTCCGGCTCAATTTCCAGAGAAAGGGCCCCAAAACCCCTTTTCCGATCATTGATGGCCCTGTTTACGATACATGAGAGTTCGGGATCGGAGAAAGGCTTCAGGACCATGACCCGTGACCGGGAAAGGAGGGGTGCAATGACCTCAAAAGAGGGATTTTCCGTCGTTGCGCCAATCAGGGTGACGAGACCACTTTCCACATGGGGCAAGAAGGCATCCTGCTGGGCCTTGTTAAACCGGTGAATCTCATCAACGAAGAGGACAGTCTTTTTTTGATGATCTCGCCACTGTCTTTTTGCCTCATCAATAACTATCCTGATCTCCTTTACGCCGGAAAGGACAGCCGAAAAGCTTGTAAAATAAGATTTTGTTTCGTGAGCAATGACACTGGCCAGGGTGGTCTTACCAGAACCGGGTGGCCCCCAGAAAATCATGGAAAACAGGAGATCCTCTTCTATGGCGCGACGGAGCAAACTATTTTTAGCTAAAAGATGAGACTGTCCCACATAGTCCTCAAGTGTGCGGGGCCTCATCCTGTCCGCCAGGGGACAGCTATCTATCCTTTTTTCCTGCTGGTCAAAAAGGTCCTTCATCGGCACAAAACCCGTAATCCCTAACCCCCCCGGCCACGACGGAGTGTGGCCCTCCCCCCAAAACTTTACGTTTCGGGAATTACTAACTTAGATAATAACCCTTTATGCCTTCGATACCATAAGTTCGGTATAATCCTGTACAGGGCCCTCGATACAGGCCCAATGTACTCACTCTTTCTTCTATCGAACTGACAGGCCTGGATGACCTGCTCCTTGATCTCCTTTTTATTGCCCCCTTCGTTGAATATCTTATAGGCGCAATGAAACAGCGGAGAGTACATATTCTTTTTTTCCAGGTATTTGTGGACATTTCTGATGGTATGGGGACCTTCCGGTGTCCCGTCTATTCTTTCTAACACCTTAATGTTAGTTTCTATGGGATTACCGGTGAATAGTTCATAGAACAATCTGCCATACCGATAATTCTTGCTTGCCTCAGAAGAAAGGGTTACGTACATATCTCCCACACCTGCCTGGCTGTGAAAGGCTTGGAAACTGCCGCCTAACAATTTTGACAGGGACCTTATTTCCACACCGGATCTCGCAAATAAGGTCCCCGGAAGAGAATCACCAAGTTCTAAATAATCTGTGACCCCCTTTATATTGGCCACGATGTTCTTCAGGGAACCGCATGCCTCTACTCCAACGATATCAAAATTATAATAGGAATACAGTTCCCTCCTGTTGAATCTCATAAGATCCTCTCTGATAATCTTTGATATGCGCTTCCCCCCGGCAATGGTGACACACACCGGATTTCCCAGTGCGATATCCACATCAAAGAATGGGCCCCCTATACAAACCACCTGATACTTATACTTCAGATTGTACAGATAATTGTTAATCAACTGGGATGGCGTAATCAGTTCTTTTGTGATTTCATCAGAAGTGATACCTTTGATAGGGGAGATGAAACAGGTATCTCCAGCTTTCTTGTCAATCAACGGTTTCAGATAGTTCAATAATTCAGGAAGCCGGTCCATCGTGACGGAAAGAAAAAGGAAATCGTTATCCTCAACCACCCGTTCCAGATCGTTCGTCGCATATACCCGGGATGACAATCTGGGAACATTATCCATACCTCCCTGTCTCTTGGCGAGATCCTGGGTCAGGTGTTTCGGGTTCAGATGTTCCCTGTTAATAGCCCGGCATACATCCGCATCATGATAATACAGGGTTACTCTTTTATTATCTCTACCAAACTTATAAGCAAAAGACGTCCCCAGTCTACCAGGCCCAATGATTGCGATTCTACTCGTATCCAGATTGGTCATCATTGTTTATGGCTCCTCGCTATTTCGTGTGGGTTACTGATATTAATAAAATCAGATAGTAATGAAAATTATGCATACCATTTGGAGCCATTTATGCCTGTTAATTTACAGCCCATAATGGGCCTACAATAACTGATAGCTCCATAATTACAGGATGTTATATCAAATTACGCACAAAAAATTAACCTACTGTTTTTGGCTCTAAAATTGACGTGTAACTATATAACTTATCGATATTAGAAACAAATATTACCCACACAAAATAGCGAAGAGCCTTGTTTTTTATCGAATATGAACGTCTTGACTGACTTTAACATCCCTTTAAATACGTTGTCATTATAGGTAAAAAAACCTTTCTGTCAAACAATATAAAGGTCTTATTTTCCCCTGCGGATCACATGAACGGCCGTCGCCTCAAAGGAAGCGGTTACGTCCTCTCCTACCTTTAGAGACAGATTTTCCCCGAATTGACGGGTAACAAAGGCGACAACCATAAAACCGCAGTGGAGGTACACTTTACAAAAAAGTCCCAGAGATACGATCTTTAAAATCTTTCCCGAAAGAACATTCCTTATGGCCGACTTTCCCCTGGGAGGATCTGTCCCAAGGGTGACATGCTCCGGGCGGATACCACAGACCACCTTTTCCCCCGGAGTCGCAACACCTGCGACCTGGACATGATGACCGGAAATGGAAACAGTAAAAGCCCCCTCCCCCTCGCCGACTTCTATCACACTACCCGTCATGAGAGTTTCCATGCCGACAAATGAGGCCACAAACAGATCCACCGGATGATCCATTACCTCCGCCGGCGGACCAATCTGAACAATTTTCCCTTCATTCATCACCGCAAGCCTATCCGAGAGCCTCAACGCTTCCTGCAAGTCGTGGGTTGCCAGTATCGCTGTTGTCTGCGTTTCACGGAGAATCCCCCCCAGATCTTCAATCAGTGATTCCCGGCCGGGAGGATCGAGGGAGGCAAAAGGTTCATCAAGGAAGACAATCTCCGGGAGCGTGGCAAAGGCCCTGGCAAGGCTCGTCCGCTGTGCCTCCCCTCCGGAAAGCTTACGGGCGGAGCGACGGCCAAGATGACTGATACCAAATCGTTCCAGACATTCCATCACCCGGCGCTGGATATCCCCTTTTCCCATCCCGCGGATCTTCAAACCCGAGGCGACATTGTCAAAAACCGTGGCATTAAAGAGGAGCGGCTCCTGAAAGACCATGGAAAGCTTTCTCCGATATGCAAATATAGCCTGATGTGTATCAACCCTTTGCCCCTTAAATATAATGGACCCCCGGAATGGTTTTAGCAAACAGGCCAGGGTAAGCAGGACGGTGGATTTTCCTGTGCCATTCGGTCCGATGAGGGTAAGAATTTCCCCTTCCCTGATAAAAAGGGAGGAGATGTCCAGAACTGTAACTCCCCCCCTTTTTACCAGCAGGTTTTCTACCTTCAATACCGGCGTGGCCTTCATCTCGGTCTCTCTTGTTGTTGTATCTGTGTGAGGATGGCATTAATCAAAAAGACAAACAACAGAAGGATGACACTGAGAGCGATGGCAATCTCAAAATTTCCCCGGCTTGTTTCCATAACTGTAGCTGTCGTCAGGACCCGGGAGTATCCCTTGATGTTGCCACCTACCATGATGGAGGCGCCAATTTCAGAGATTACCCCTCCGAACCCGGCCATGACTGCTGCCAGCAGGGGCAGTCTCGCCTCCTTCATGAGTATCCATAACATTTGAAAGCGGGTAGCCCCGAGGGCAAGAATCTGTAACCGGAGATTTCCGGGAAGTTGCTGGATAGCCGCCATGCTGATGCCGGTTACAATCGGAGTTGCGATGATGGCCTGGGCGATAATCATGGCTGTCGGTGTGTAAAGGATTTCCAGAAACCCTAATGGCCCGCTTCTCCACAGAAATATGGTAACAAAAAGGCCAACCACCACCGGTGGAAAAGCCATACCGGTATTGATCAGGCTGACGACAAACTTTCTTCCCGAAAATTCGGAGAGGGCAACATAAGTTCCTGCTGATATTCCAATCAGTAAGCTGATGATCGTGGCTGTACCGGAGATCCGTAGAGAAAGCAGGGTAATTCCCATTACCTCAGGATCAAAAGTAATGAGGAGATAAAATGCCTTACAGATTCCCTCGAGAAGCAAATCCATTTTCCCACCCGGCCTATCTTTCCTCTACGTCAATAAATAACCGTTGACTTTTCCCGAAATATTCTTTTATATCTTTACAACCTGATACCGTCAAAGTCAAATTGCAAACTAAAGGGAGGTAGAAGGAGAAATGGATATCGTTTTAATCTGCCGAGATGCTCTGGAAAACTCGTTTCTCAGCAACATAGGGGTGGCCATGGAAGCAAGGAGGAACGGGAGTGAGGTGGGGATTGTCTTTACACAGGAGGCCTTGGCCGCCCTTGCGGGGGGAGCCCTTCGCTGGTCACCCCTGTTGGAAAACCGTGCTACCAAGATAACGGTGGCCAAAAATGCCACCGCGATGGGTCTTCCCTTCGCCAGTGAAAAAGACAAGAGGTGGACCGATATCTACCGTTTGCTGAAGTCAGCAAAGGAAGCCGGTGTCGCGCTTGTGGCGTGTCCATTGTGGTCCAAACTTTTGGAAGTAGAGGGCAAGCTTCCCCCCGAAATCAGCAGTATAGATTCTCCATCGCTGTTTATGAAAATGGAAAAAGCAAAAATAATTATAGGAGGATTTTAACCATGGCATGGTCAGAATGGGAACCTGTGACGTACATGAAATTTAAGGAAGTAGCATACCATAAGAAGTACAGGGATACCGGCGGGGGGGTGGCAAGAATAACCTTTAATCGTCCGGAAAAGATGAATGCCATGACAAACATCGGCTGGGGCGAAATAGCGGAAACTGTTTTGGAAGCAAGCAAAGATAAGAATATTGGAGTTGTGGTATACATCGGCGCCGGGGATCATTTCGGTGTTGGTGGTGATATGCAATGGGAAGCTGATGGTGGTCTTGTAGGTACCGGAGGAACTATGGCCATGCCGGCGGATTTTGACGGGGCAATTCAAAACTGTCTCAAACCGGTTATTGCAGCTGTCAGGGGTTATTGCGTCGGCGGTCATAACCACCTGGCCTACCATTGTGATTTCACTATTGCCGCCGATAACGCCATCTTCGGCCAGAATGGTCCCCGGGTGGCAAGCCCTGCCCATGGTCATCTGGTCGCCTCCTCGGCTTATGTCCTGGGAGTGAAAAGGGCAAAGGAAATGTGGATGCTCTGCCGCCAGTACACTGCCCGACAGGCCTATGAAATGGGGCTGGTAAATGCCGTTGTTCCCAATGCCAAACTCGAGGAGGAGGTAGATAAATGGTGTGAAGAGTTATTCGGCCTTGCCCCCTCCTGCCTGCAGATAGTGAAACAGAGCTTTAATGCTGTGGGAAATGAGGTAAAGTGGACCTCCGAAAAGATATTATCCCTGATTGCCCCGGATTTTTTTGAGCGACCGGAGGTAAAAGAGGCACACGAAGCATTCTTTAACAAGAGGACCCCGAATTTTTGGAAGGATGCCAAGAAGGGGTAGTTAGCAAGGCTGAACGCTTACTCCCATCAATTCATCATGATCGGTTCTACGCCTGGAGGAAGCGGCAGGTCAAACACCCCCGGGTCCGTTTCTGCCGAAAGCTGGAGATCAGAATACAAAATGGTAATGCCTGGTTTATCAGCTTTCCCAGTGGCGATGGTTACCTTTTGGGGAATAATTACATTTTCTACCCTGACAAAATCTTCAAATCTTACGGAATACAAGATATTTTCCTGATCAGCAAAGGCGTCAACCCTGACCAGATGGTTGTCCGCCGGATCTATCCAGAGGTACCGGTTTTTTTTATTCGGAGACGTCACTTCTATCCGGTATAGTTTACCTTCTGGAATTCCCTTCAGGGTTTGACCTCTCTCATCAATAACGGGACAGCTACCGGTCATGATGGAGAGTATCTCTTCTAACGGAAGACTGATGGGGAAAAAGGAGTAGAGATTCTTTGCGGTCGCCTCACCGATGTAAAACTCACCTTTCCGGGGCAGAAACACCTTTAAAACATTTCCCTTTACAGCGAGGAAAAAATCGGGGGAACCGATAAGGGGGATAGTCTCAACCCTTAAAAACGACGGTTTCTGCAATATCACGGCGACCCTTGCAGGATACCTTCCCCGGGTGGTGATGATCTCCATACGGGCAATGGCCTTCAGCGTGCCTTTAAGATGAGCCTTTGAGGCAACCTTTTCTAAGGCGTCCTCGGGAGAAGAAAAATTGGCCACAGAAATAGGGACTTTCACGGGGAAACATCCGGAAAAGGCAAAAAGAAAAGAAATAATGAGAACAAAAGCAGGAAAAAGTTGCAAACCTACAGGGAAGGCGTACCTTCTCAAAGAGAGGTTACCCTGAGCGCTCATTGGCTATTGCTCTTATTTTGTTTCTCCAGGAGTTCATCTATTTTTTTTTGCAGGACTTGACTTGCCGGATTTAACTTCAACGCTCGTTTGTACACCTCGAGGGCCTCCCCGGTACGACCTGCCCTGGCATAGGCATCCCCAAGGTGTTCCGCAATAGCAACATCATCCGGCAGGGTATCTGATGCCTCCTTCAGGTGTTTTATCGCCTGATCCATCTTGTTTTGCCGGAAATATACCCACCCCAGGCTGTCAATCATATAGCCGTTTCCTGGCTTCAGTTGCAGGGCCTTTCTGATCATCTCCTCAGCTTCGTTAAGATTTATCCCCCTGTCGGCATAAGTATAACCTATGAAATTAAGGGCCTCCGCATTGTTGGGGTCAATTTTCAGGACAATTTCCATCTCTTCAATACTCTCTTCGAAGCGCCCCATCTTTTCATAAAGGGCGCCAAGGCCGTAATGAAGTTCAACACTCTGGGGCAGGACGGAAAGACCTTCTTTTACGACCTCACAAGCAGCGGAGAATTTTTTATCCTCCTCGTAAAGGGATGATAGAAAGAGATACAGCCCGGGCACTCCCTTCTTGTTATGAATAGCTTCTCTAATCACAGCGATGGCATCATCGCCCTTAGCCTCTTCCTTCAATATTAATCCCATTTGGATCCGGGCGCTTCCATATGAATCTGAGTCTGCGGGGATCTTTTTGAACTCTTCAAGGGCGCTCCCGTATGCCTTTTTTTCTTCATAAGTTAGGGCCAATAGATACCTTATCCTGTGATCGGTCGGATGATCTTTAAGTAAGGAGGTAAACTCGAGAATTGCCTCTTCATACTGCTTCCTCTCTAAGTAAATAAGGCCAATGGTCAACTTGACTTCTCTATTGTTGCCTTCGAATTTTAAGACCTCTTGAAATTCCCTTACCGCTTCATCATATCTTTGCTCTCTTAAAAGAGTTTCTCCCAATTTTATCCTCATGTTGATCCTTGTGGGGTACAAGTCGAGAAAATTTTTGTAGGTTTCTATGGCTAAAGCATTCTTTTTCTGCCTTTCGTAAAGAATTCCCAGATCAATTAACGCTGCATCAAAGTTAGGATCTATGGTCAGGACTTTTTTAAATTTCTGTTCCGCTTCATCATAGCGCTTCATATCAGCCAATATCCTGGCAAAATAATAGTTACCCATCAGATGATGGGGATCAATACGGAGTAGATTCTTGAATACCTCGATGGCCTTCTGTAACTCACCCTTTTCAATGTACAGTGTGCCAAGCTCAACGGCAAGGTAAGAGGATTTAGGGTCAAAACTCAAGGCTTTTTCAAACTCCCCTATGGCTTCATCAGGACTTTCATTAAGAGAAAACATCACACCGAGGCAGTAGTGATAGGTGGCGTTAAATGATGACATGTCCGACTGGATAGTCGTCTTTCCGCCCTTGGCCGGTTGAAAGGAGACGCACCCACCGACAAACAGTAACAGGATAACCAACAGACATTTTTTCGTCAGATCAATTCGCATCAGTTTTTTTTAGTCTTTTATTCTTTCCGGTCATCTCAAGGATATGTGACACCGGTATAATCTCAACACCCTTTGCCTTCATAAGGGGCACTGCTTCCTCAAGCGCCCTGATGGTGGTAGGATAAGGGTGCCCGTTTATAAGGATAGTCTTCATTTTCCCCGGGTTTTGCTTATCCACCATGTCCATCAGAATCTTAAAGGTCGCTTTATAATCTCGACCGTTGTCAATAAACACATCTCTTGCAGCAAACCGAAGTCCTATCTCCTGGGCCACTTCTCTTCCTTTCGAATACCGGGTTGTTAAACTGTCCACGAAGAAAAGTCCCCTCTCCTTGATTTGCTGCAAAACGGCAAGCAATTTTGTCCCGTCTTCCATAAATCGGGAGCCCATGTGATTATTAACCCCTACAATATAGGGGACAGCGTCAACGTCCTCTTCAACCTGCCGCCTGATCTGATCCTCATCCATCCAGAGAAAAAGGGCCCCGCCGCCAGGTTCTTCTTCAGGATAAGCCTGGGGTTCCATCGGCAGGTGAAGAAGAATTTCTCTCCCCTCCCTGTGGAGTATCTCTGCAGCATCAGCAGAATGTGGTAGGTGGGGAAGAATGGCAAAGGTAAGGGGAGCGTCAATCTTAAGGAGTGCATTCAGTGAGGCAAGATCGTAACCAATGTCATCAATGATAATAGCAATCTTTTGTTTTTCGAAATACGGAATCTCTTCCTTCGGTCTTTCTACCTCGTGTCTTTCCGGCGGCTTCTGAGAGGGCATTTCCCTCGGGAAAACGCGTTGTTCCCGTCTTAGAGGTTCCTCTCTCGTTTCCCTCAAGCGCTTGGGTTGTAAGAAGTAAATAATTGCAATAACCAGGATAACAGCGATAATGACAGACAAGGCAAAGCCTCTTGTAAATCTCATACCCTCCTTTTAGTGACTGAGACCTGAACTCGTTTTCTTGAATATCTCCCAGCTCTTTATTATGTCCACAGCAGCTTTCAGTTGATTATCCTCCATTAAATTTTCAGATTCCTTTTTCGCGGGCTCTATAGTTTTTGGGCTATCTTTTTCTTTTGGCGACCTGATGTGACCAACAATATCCTGTTCTCTCATGGGCTCGCTTGATGGTCCCTTTTCCTCGGGTGTTTTGAAATATTTAACCACAACATCAGGGGTGATTCCTTCGGCCTGGATAGATCGCCCCTTGGGTGTGTAGTACTTGGCGGTAGTTAATTTCAAGGCCGAACCGTCCTCAAGGGGGATAACGGTCTGGACAGACCCCTTTCCAAAGGTCTGGGTGCCAAGGAGCAATGCTCTTCCGCTATCCTGAAGCGCCCCGGATACGATTTCGGCAGCGCTGGCGGTTCCTTCGTTAACCAGAACAACGATAGGACATGCCGGCTCATTACCGTCATCTTTCGCCATAAACCTGCTGTCCATGTTTTTTACCCTTCCTCTCGTGGATACAATGACCCCCGATTTCAGGAATACCTCAGAAACCTCTACCGCCTGATTGTATAGCCCCCCTGGATTGTATCTCATATCCAGAATCAGAGCTTTTAAAGGGGCTGCTTTTACAATGATCTCCTGAAGAGCTTTTTTAACTTCCTCCGCTGTTTTTTCCTGAAAAGAGGCTATTCTGATATATCCGACATGATCATCAACAATCCTTGACTTGACACTCTTTATTTTAATATCAGTACGGGTGATCACGATATCCTTTGGCAAGGGCATGTTTTCCCGCAAGATGGTAATCGTAACCTTAGTATCTTTCAGTCCCCGGAGTTTTTTAACAGCTTCCATAATGTTAATATCTTTGGTAGATACCCCATCAATCTTGATGATCTGGTCGCCCGCTTTAATACCGGCATGAAATGCCGGAGTATCCTCAATGGGCGATACCACAGTAAGGACATCCTTTAAGATGGTAATCTCAATCCCGATGCCGCCGAAACTTCCTCTCGTTTCCACCTCGAGTTCCCTGTACATATCCGCAGTCATAAAGGTACTGTGGGGATCCAGAGCTCTCAGCATTCCGTTGATCGCCCCCTGAATAAGTGCCTTTGATTCTATATCCTCCACATAGTTCTTTTCTACCATGTCGAGGACTTCATTGAAGATCTTGAGATTCTTATAGGTATCCCGGTCTACCGCGGAAACCTGGCTGTCACCATAGGGACCAAGGAAGATCAGTAAAGTAAAAAAGCATAGTAACGGCAGCAACTTGTGGAAGAATTTTTTCATAAGATACTCCAGAGATTAAGACGTAAGTCATAAGTCGTAAGACATAAGACGGTATTGTATTACTTAATTTCTATCAATTTTGCTCTTGCTATCCTTGCATGGTTGGTATTGGGATAATCCTTGATAACCTGTTGCAGGATAATTCTTGCGCTTGACTTGTCCCCCAGTTCAAGAAAAGAAAATCCCTGTTTCAGCAGGGCATAGGGGACTTTATCCCCCTGGGGATAGTTTTTGACCACCTTTTCGTAATCAAGGATTGCCTTTTCATATTTCTTTTCCAGATAGTAACTCTCACCGATCCAGAATTGGGCGTTATCGGAACACTCTGTGTCAGGAAACTGGTTCAGGAAGTTCTGAAACTCCGTCCGGGCGTTCTCATACTTTCCCTCTTTAAAGGTCTCATAGGCCGCCGCGTAAACTGATTCCTTATCCGCTTTCCCTTTTATGGCATCTTTCGAGGAGGGGGAGACACTCTGTTTGTCTGCCCCTCCTGCAATCTCTCCCAGCTCGCTTTTTTTGCTGATTCCGAGAAAGCTTTCTATAAAATTAATTTTGAAGGATATATTATCCAACTTTTCCCTGAGATCCTTATATTCCTCGTCTCTTCGGTTTGCCCGCTGAACCATGGCCGGGATATCTTTCCGGAGTCCCTCGACAATTCCCCTGAGTCCCTCGACATTCCCCCTGAGTTCCTGAATATGTTCTCTAATCTCGGAGATGTCTGCGCCGACATCAGCCTGGCCTTTTCGCAAGGTTGCAATCCCTTCTGTCTTCTTTTCAAGTTCCTCTTTCAGGACAATGATACTTTGCTCTACTGTTTTAACCTGTTCGTTAACGGTCACAATCTTCCGGTCAAGTTCTCCACGTAAGCGCTTCAAATCACTATTTGTGGCACAACCTGATATCGTGACGAGACACACCAGCAAAAAAAAGGATAGAAAGTTTTTCAATCGCTATACCTCCCTGCAATCATGGTGTTGTTTTCTTACTCAGAAATGACGACAAAATGGGCTCTCCTGTTCTTTGCCCAGGCCTCTTCGTTATGCCCCGGATCGAGGGGACGTTCCTCACCATAACTGATTGTTTCTATCCTCGCTTTGTCAATGCCGAGGTCAGTAAGGTATTTCGCGGCAGAGGCGGCACGCCTTTCGCCAAGGGCCAGATTGTATTCAGTGGTTCCCCTTTCATCACAGTGTCCCTCAATGAGAAGGTTGCAATCTTCATGCTTGGCCAACCAATCCGCATGTCGCTCGAGGATCTTCCTTGCTTCAGGTGTAAGATTGGATTTGTCTAAATCGAAATGGATATCCTCAAGTTTAACTTCTTCTTTTACTGTAGGGGCCTGTTCTTTTGCCGCCTGTTCTTTCAATGCCTGCTCCCCCAATGCTTCCTCTCTCAGTGCCTGTTCTCTCAATGCCTGCTCCCTCAGAGCCTGTTCTCTTGCCACCTGTTCTTTTGCTGCTTGATCTTCCAAAGGAACCTGTTGCTCTACTGCCGGCGGTTCTTCCCCTGTTATTTCGGCTTTCTTCACCGCCTTTTTCGCACACCCACCCATCGTTACAAGTAGGACAGAAACACAGATGACCAGAATAAATACTGCCAAGTTTCTTTTTTTCATATCTCTTCCTCCTCTCAAGTTTCTTTGCACTGTTAAAATTAAAAATAGAGACTCAGACAAAAACTTGTTTAGTATAAACATAGTAGCGTCATCAATGTCAAGTGGAATCGTCATTACCTTCACCAGATAAATTTTCTCCCTCGACGGAAGAGGATCAAGGGGCGGAAAAGATGGTAAGCTTGGGGGACCAGGAAAGGCCAAGACAGTTGTCAACCCCCTCGTATAACACCCTCATATTTGACCCGTCGGCATTCATGACACAGATTCTGAACCTGCCATTTTTCCTTGCATGGAAGGCTATGTACCTGCCATCCGGCGACCAAGAAGGGGACTCACTGTTCGCAGCGTTGGACGTAAGCTGCAGGAGGTTACTACCGTCCCCTTCTACGGAAAATATTTGGAAACCGCTACCTGCCATGCCTTCGTAAGCAATTCTGTCCCCCTTGGGAGACCAGGAAGGGGAGGTATTATAGTTTCCTTCGTAAGTGAGCCTTTTTACATTACTGCCGTCGGCATCCATCAGGTATATCTGGGGAGAACCGTAACGATTTGATACAAAGGCAATTTTTCGGCCGTCAGGCGACCAGGCGGGGGAGACATCTATGGCAAAATTATTGGTGAGACGTCTGAATTGACCGTCCCTGAGATCCATAACGTATATCTCTTCATTGCCGTCCTTGCTCAGGGTCAGGAGAATCTTTTGGCCATCTGGCGACCAGGTGCCGGACAGATTGAGTCCTCTGAAACTCACCACCTTTCTTGCCATTCTGTCTGCAAGATTCATGAGGTACATATCCGGGTTGCCATTTCTGTAAGATGTGAAAGAGAGATGCCTGCCATCCGGCGACCAGCGTGGTGAAAGGGTGAGGGACTGGTAATCGGTTATCCTGGTAAGATTGGATCCATCAAAGCCTATAGTATAGATATCTGAGGTTTTACCCTTCTTCAGAACAAAAGCAATCCTTGTATCAAATACCCCTTTGCTTCCCGTAAGCGCCAGGAGAATTTCACCGGCGAATTTAAATACCATATCCCTTCTTCTTTCCATTTTCCCGGTGTATCTCTTTCCCGTGATGAGTTCCCCCTTGATTACGTCGTAGAGACGAAATTCCGTGACAAGGTCTCCCCCGTCTAAAAGGAAACCTCCCTTTACCAGGTATTCTGCGCCGATGATCTTCCAGTTTGCAAACTGGAGGTTTTCAGCCGTAAGCCCACCCTGATTCTTACTCTCAAGAAAGGCCCTTTTGCCGAGGACATTGAACAGACCTGTCGCCTCCAGGCACTTTGTCAGGGCTTCTGAAAACCAGGCGGAGAGGTTTTCCTTATCCTGATTTCCCTTTAACTCCTTGAAATCGGTAATGGCAATGGGGAATTTTTGAAAGGAGGGAGAATCAATATCCAGATACACCTTGCCGTATGCGCAATAACCTCCGCACAGGACAAGTGGAATAACAACAATACATACAAAAAACTTATGATACATTTGTCTAAAATAACTTCTCCCCTCTAATCCCTAACCCCTATCCCCTTACCTCATCTGTGATGAATGAAACCGTATCCCAAGCTCAAGACTGTCACCCCTGATCTGTTCGGGTAATGGAGGGAAGGGAGACGCCTTTCCAAGGGCCTTCATTGTGGAATCATCAAAGTAACGATTACCTGAGCGTTTTTCAAAATTAACATCAGTTACCGCCCCATTCCTCAAAACCCGTAGATGGATAACCGCCTCCACCTTCTTCTCCGACAGGAGATGCGGGGGTAGGGCCCATTGACCTTTGATCCTCTCCCAGATTATAGTGTAATAGACCTTCATTTTCATGCTCAGTTCAGCATCGCCAGGCTGAGTTGATGAGGTTACTGTACTTTCAGTTGCCACCGGCGGCGCCGTCCGGTCACGCGGGTTGGACAAGACCTTCTGCCTGATATCGATTCTTTCGCCCCTCTCGGTCTGCTTTTTCTGGATTTCGATACTTCTTGTCAGCCCTGTAACGTCAGTCTCAATACGCTTTTTCAGGATTACGGTATGCTCTCTCAGGTCTGTTCTCATGAGTTCTCTTGAGATAGCCGAGGCAGACTTCTCTTTGGACAGATCTTCGGAAAGACTTACCATTTTAACTTTATAGACAGGACCAAAGGTCCAACTCGGTGAAGGCAGCGTTGGTGAAGAAAAGAGGATAACAGACAACGCCAGGGCATGGAGTAAAAGGGAGAGGAAAATCATGTTGTTCAGACTGATCCTGTCGCCATCCCTTTCCCCGCCTATCCTTTGAGACGTCATCTTGCTTCCTCCGGCGGTTCCGTAATCATTCCTAATGTATCAATACCGGCCTTTCTCACTTGGGACATCACCTCCACAACAAATCCGTAAGGCACATCCCTGTCCGCCCGTAAGAAAACCTCTCTCTCGATCCTGCTGGCGAAGATACCCTCTAACTTGACATGGAGATCGGCTAAGGGGATCATACTTTTATTGATAAATATCTCCCTTGCGTTATTGATGGTGAGGACAATTTTTTCTTCACTCACATCAATACTCTTTGCCTTCACCCGGGGAAGATTTACGTCTATTCCCATCTGGAGCATCGGGGCGGTAACCATAAAAATGATCAGCAGGACGAGTACCACATCAACGAGAGGGGTCACATTGATCTCAGCCATGGGTTTATTCCCGGGATAGTTATGCCTTCTTCCGTATCTCATGAGGTGCTACCTGATGTAATGCCGTTCGATAATGTTCAACAACTCAGAGACGAAACTGTCCATTTCCATCGTCATCGCCTTGACCCGGTTCAGGTAGTGGTTATAGAAGATGACCGCCGGTATCGCCGCAGCCAGGCCCGCGGCTGTGGCGATAAGAGCCTCCGAGATACCGGGCGCCACGATAGCCAGTGTCGCCGAACCCTTTGCCCCTATGCCCTTAAAGGTGTGCATAATTCCCCAGACCGTCCCGAAGAGGCCGATAAAAGGACTTGCACTACCCGTTGTTGCCAGGAAGCCGAGGGCGCTTTCAAGTTTGGCGACCTCAGCTCCACAGGCCCTGTTCATTGCCCGTTCAATATTATCAATACCATTCAGCGGCAGGGTAGCAAGACTGTGATCATCAGCCTCTCTTGCCGATACCGGCCCTTTGATTACCCTTGTTAACTTAGCCAGTTCCGCATATCCTGCCCGGAATACTTCGGCAACCGTCGAGTGTCTGAATTTTTTCGCTTCGGGAAATATTTCTGACAGCTTACCGCTCTTCATATAGAGATTTAAAAAGATACCATTTTCTCTTCTTATTTTTCTGATGGTTCTGTATTTTGTCAGGATAATGGCCCACGAGACGACGGAGAAGAAAAGGAGCAACAGGAGGACGAACTGTACCATGCCTCCGGCATCAAGGATCATGCTGAGCAGGCTGCCATGAAAATTGCCGTCTAAAGTACCCAGAGAAGAATTCATTTTCACTCTCCCTAAATGGATGGTTCAACGGTTCAACGGTTCGATGAAAACCCTTGAACCTTGAACCTTGAACCCTTTACCTCAGATGTATTCCGGTGTAAATGTCACCACGTCGTCAATTGCCGGTGAGTCTGTAAAGATCATGGCCAACCTGTCCACGCCGAGGGCCATGCCGGCCGCCTCCGGCATAGCCGGAAGGGCCTCTAAGAATCTTTCCGGCGCCGGGTAGTCCATCTTATTCTGTAACCGGCGAAATTGCCGGGCCTTTTCAAACCGTAGCTGCTGTTTATCCACATCGGCAAGTTCGGAAGATCCATTGGCCACCTCCATCCCTCCGATGTACAATTCGCAGCGCTCCTCTACAGAAGGGTCATCCCTTTTCGTCCTTGTCAGGACAGAGGAATAAAGGGGATAATCATAGAGAAATGTCGGCCCCCTTTCTCCCAAATGTGGCGCGATATAACAGGCCATGATCTCATCAAATCTCTTTCTTTCTAAGGACTCCCCCAGCGACAACGGCGCATAACACTCAAAAGCCTCTCTGACCGAGAGTCTTTCCCAGGGCATCTGTAAAGCGATCTTTTTACCACGATAAGGAATGACCTCCCCGCAACCGAGGTCGGAGGCAATGAAGGCAACCAGTTCCTCACACTCTTCCATGAGAAGCCGGTAGTCTATACCCTGATGATACCATTCCAGCATGGTAAATTCCGGCAGATGGCAGGAACCCCGCTCCCCCTCACGAAAGCATTTGCAGATTTGAAATATCTTCAGATAACCTGCAGCAAGTAAACGTTTCATACACAATTCGGGAGATGTATGCAAAAACCAGTTGCCGGAAGCTACAGCATCAATATAATATTCCGGCACCGGCGCCGTAATTCTATAAGGAGTTTCCACCTCAAGGTAACACCTCTCAGAGAAAAACCTGCGGACAGCCTGGATCATCCCGGCGCGTGTCCATAGTGTCCCCTGCCGCCTTGCCAATACCCAGCCATCTTCCATCGCTGGTTTAATCCTTAACCCTTGTGATATATTCTCCGCTACGGGTATCAACCCTGATTTTTTCTCCCTCTTCAATGAATGGGGGGACCTGGAGCTGGTAACCCGTCTGCAGGGTCACGGGTTTGGTATTTCCTGATACAGAATCACCCTTTGCCCATGGTTCAGCTTTCACGACGATAAGATCAACGAAATTTGGCAGGCTGATCTCGAGAGGTTTATCCTCAAAAAAGAGAATCTCTACCTCTGTGTTGTCAATCAGGTAATTTTTCGCATTTCCGATCTGGTCCGCCGCAAGGAAGACCTGTTCATAGTTTTCACTGTCCATGAAGTAGTATTTCTTCCCCTCCGCATAGAGGTACTGCATTTTCTTTTCTCTCATATCGGCGGGCTCAAAGGTATCCGCAGAACGGTATGTCCTTTCAAACTGATTGCCCGTGACCATGTTCCGCAGTTTGCAGCGATAAAGGGCCTGGCCTTTACCTGGCTTCACAAAATTAAATTCCGTAATGGTATATGGCTCATTATCAAGTTTGATCTTCAGGCCTTTCTTCAAATCACCGGCATTATACATCGTAACTTTTTTCTCCTTCTTTCTGGCTGAAAAAAATTATTGGTTGAGAGCTTTGAATTTCTACCGAATATGTCATTCCGGTGAAAATCGGAATCAAGAAATTTAGTAACTATTCAGCCACCAAGGCACAAAGACCCAAAGAGAAGATGGATATAAATTGAATAACGGAGTTTTCTCATTAATTTCAATGTGCCATGCATTAAAAAGGCTATTATAAAGAATTAATCCTATAATCTTGGTGCCTTTGTGCCTTTGTGGCAAGATACCTGAGTAGTTACGAAATTTATTGAAACCACTGGATTCCTGCTTCCGCAGGAATGACGATTCGCCTGGTTTCAGGAGAAATTCAAAGCTCTCGTTATCTTTAATTCATTTACGTCATCCTGTCAAAAGAATATATCGTAATTTGTAAGAGAAGGCAATTTAACAGCAGGATTTTGGTTTGAAACTTTCAAGAAATTTGAACGATCTCACGATGTATGATATAAGGAAATGCTGATCAGTTTTGCCTCATACCATTTCGCTTTCTTTGGCTAACTTTGTTGGCTTCGTCGTCGGCGTCCTCGACGTATTAGTAATACGCCTGTGGCGACTCCTCCTTGCCGCCGCGTTATCCTTTGAAAGCGAAATGGTATCAATAGATTTTAGAGGGGAGACGCCAGACAAGGTTTCCGACCGTGCATATCATCATTGACGGCTATAACTTAATCAGACAATCCGACTCCTTGAGGTGCCTTGAGAAGATCAACCTGGAGGAAGGACGTAATGCCCTCATTCAAAGCGTGTCGCTCTACAAGAGACAGAGGGAACACAGGATAACTATTGTCTTTGACGGCTGGGAGAACGGTGCCCTGGAAGAGGGGAGGGATCGGCGGGCAGGTATCCACATCATCTATTCCCGGAGGGGCGAAAAAGCCGACGAAGTCATCAAGAGGATGGTTCAGGGGAGAGGAGAAGAAATTATTGTCGTTACGTCGGACCGGGATATTGCCGATTTTGTCAACCGCAGAGGAGGGGTTGCCATCCCCTCCCGGGAGTTTGAGTCCCTCCTTAACAGGAGAAAGGTACAAATGTTCACTGATGATGTCTCTGTGGAAAACAGTGAAGATGGGGGGAGTGAAAACCATGAACTGATAAAAAAAACGAAAAAGAAAGGCCCCTCGAAGAGGTTATCACGGAGGGAAAGGGCTTTTTTATCTAAGGTAAAAAAATTGTAACATCTGCCCCCTGGGTAATAGTTCACCGCAAAGACGCCGAGAACGCAAAGGAAAGATGGATTTTTCTTTCTGCTTAAGAGGGCAGAAAGGAAAAAACTACCTCCTTTAGGATGTATTGCTTCCCGTCCTCTCAACGGAAAGCAATATAAAACTTAACCTCAGCGTCCTTTGCGTCTCTGCGGTGAACCATTGCCGCAAACTTTAATAAGGAACTTTTCCAGCAACAACTTCGGATCTCTCATCGTTGACTTTAGGGCAACGTCTATATCTACGAGGTCTTCTATATAACTTACCAGGGCTTTACGCGAAAAACGCTCCGAATTTCTTAAGGCATTATAAACAACATAGGGGTGCTGAGCGGTAAGACCCTCTCCGCCTTCTTTTTTCCCGGAGCAGCCAGTCCCTTTCTTGATGAGGGGATAAACAGTTCTCTGGAATTGGCCGTAGTCCATGTCCGGGTTAAAAGGGGACAACCTGCCGGAGCTAATAAATATTTTTGCGTGGAGGAGAAGCCTGAGCTCCCGCATGATCATCGCCAGGAGCAACAAGTGATGAACACCCTGATCGAGGAGATCTTTCAGCGTTAAAAGGACCCGGTCAAGATTTTTTTCGACAAGCGCTGCTGTTAAATCAAAGACCGTGTCTTCCCTCGTTTTCCCGATAACCTCTTCAACATCCTCTTCTTCAATGGTAGTTTTCTCCCCCGTATAGCTGACCAGCTTTTCGATGGCTACGATGGAGTTCCTCAGGCTCCCGCCTGTCTTTTTGCCGATGGCCACCCAGGCGCCAGATGTCAGTTTCTTCCCCCTTCTCGCGAGGAGGTCTTTCGCCGCATCCATCAGCATGTGCTTCTGGCTTGTTTCACCCTTAGCCCGCGGAAAATAGAGGATTTCTCCCAGCTCGGATATAGCCTTAAAAAGCTTTTTCCTCTTATCTACCACCTCGGCTGTCATGATAAGGTGATTTCCCTCTGGAAGACCTCTTCTTAAGAGATCCTCCAGACGGTCAGTATCTTCTCTGTATCGCTCCATATCCAGTCCATGGCTGACACAGAAATCAATGATTCCGGGAAGCCATGTCTCTCTACTTTTTCCGCCATCTCCGGGGACGGTATTATGCCAGTCTTCATCAGTGATTCTCTTCCAGCCGTCATCCTTGAGATCATCAAGGCTCCAGCCTGCGATCCTCAAGAATTGCATAAAATACATTGCCGCCCTGGCGGTATTGCTTTCATAATAGTCGCTGATTTTTTGCACCAGATCTGGCAAGGTTTTCCTGGAAGAGAAAATGCGTGTGTTTCCGAGGACAACCACTTTTCTGCCCGGGATAAGAGGGAGAGTCAGGAGGGATGCACGGAGTCTGTCAATATCTTCACTTTCCCCATCCATATAGAAGAGATTAAGAGTCCTGTCACCGGGGGGGAGGATAAGATTCGTAATTTTCTCCAGGGCATCCTTGATCAGGTATTCCTCCTCCCCATAGAGAAGGTAACAGGAAACTGACTTTCCTGCCCCGAGATCACCCATGACCTTTTTTAGGATTTCCCCGTTCCCACCTGCCTGAGAGTCCATCTTTCAATCCGATACTACTATTGTTGGAAATTGTGGCGCTTATACGCTTCTTCGCCGCCGAACTTTGGTATATCTCCGGCGTGCCTCAATAGCCTTCCTTTTTTTCTTAACGGAGGGCTTCTCATAGGCTCTGCGTATCTTCAAATCCTTGAATAAACCGCTTTTGGACAATTTATTCTTGAGAATCTTCAATGCCTTTTCCACATCGTTATCAATTACTCTTACCTCCAAAATATTTCTTCCTTCCCTTTCTTATATTTTCAAAAATAGTCTTCTTTCAGGACAAAAAAAGGGTAGTACGGCCTTACGCACTTCTTACCCATGCCGTAACCTACCCCTGTTGCATCTATGATATTAGACCACTCTCCTTACTTTAGCAATGGTGTTATTTAATGCCGCTAAAAACTCCTCATTTTCCTCGTGATTTCCAACTGTTACCCTCATGCAGTTTCTCATGATCCCGGGAGCATTGAAATTTTTAATCAGAATACCCTCTTCGATTAAGTTATTATATACACTATCTACATCAAAATCGCAACTAAAAAAAATAAAATTTGCCTCGGAAGGCCAGGGATGAACCCCCTCCATTTGTTTAAGCGCCTCGAAGAGTTCTTCTCTATTTTTAGTAATCTCCTCCGCCTGTTTTAAAAAAGCCGCCTCATGATCTAAATAAAAACCAGCGGCAACCTGCGATAGGGCGCCAAGGTTATAGGGAAGTCTTACCTTGTCCACTTCGTGTATCAGGGAGGGGGGACCGATGAGGAAACCAATCCTCATGGCGGCAAGACCTATCTTGGACAGCGTCCTTAAGATGACGAGGTTTTCATACCTCTTTAAAAATGGCAAAAAGGTCTTCCGGCAAAATGGGAAGTAGGCCTCGTCAACGACCACAATGCCTGGTGATTGCTCAATAATCGTTTTTATTTTTTGCTGGTTAAAGCAGTTGCCGGTGGGATTATTAGGGTAACTCAAAAATACCAATGTTGCGGCCTTTGTTGTGGCAAGGTGTTCCAGTATGACGCCTAAATCCAAGTCAAATGAAGTGTTTAGAGGCACACCAATAACCCTGTGCCCGTTGTTTAAGGCGGAGATTTTGTACATGGCGAAGGTGGGCACAGGAACAATAACGTCTAAGGCCCGGCCTGCCATAGCGGTGCAGAGGGTATGAATAAGTTCATCCGACCCATTACCGATCATCAGCATATCCCGCTCGACCTCGTAATGTTGAGCAAATCTGGCCCTGAGCCGGTGGGAACCCGGTTCGGGATAGCGATTCAGGTCAATCTTTTTCATCGCTTCAAAGATACCGTCTTTCAGAGGAGGGGGAAGTGTAAACGGATTCTCATTGGCATCCAATTTGATTCTACAGGATAGAGTTTCTGCGGGATAGGCCGTCTGAGAAAGCACTTCTTTTCTGATCAAATCTTTAAGGTTCATTCACCATCGCCTTCCCGTCCATGTTCCACGTATCAGTCAAGTACTTGTTCCTCAACAACCATGCCCCGATCTCTTCCTCGGGAGGACTCAGCTCTTGCTCCACAAGCCGGATACCCAGCGCCTTCTCGAAACCCTTTCGTAGAACATCACATAGCATAGTTAGATCAACCGGTTGACTGACATGATTATCTATTGATGTTACTGATCTCCATAGTTGCTCGATATATTTCTCTTCTTCATGATGATGGGGCAGCATGACGGCACAGGTTTTAAAAGGATCGAAATCCACGAGAATGGAGCCATGTTGAAGGAAAACACCGCGGGATCTTACCTGGGCACTCCCACATATCTTCCTTCCTGCAACCAGAAGCTCGTACCGTGATGGAGACGAAAAACAAGATGTCTTTAGCCGGTTGTCCTGAAAAGACCTCTCTTCATCGGCAATTTCAGCCTTAATGCCAATTCTCGATAAGCCTTCAGCTATGCAACCACTGATGACCCTGTACGTTCCAAGGATATCGTCAGGGAAAAGGGGGTCATTTCCCCTGGCGACAACCGCATAGGTCAAGTCTCTGTCATGAAGGACAGCTTTACCCCCCGTGGGGCGCCGGACAATATCAATACCATGCCGGCGACAGAATTTGACATCTACTTCTCTGAAGGTATTCTGAAAATACCCCATTGATACTGCCGGTGACTGCCAGCCGTAAAATCTGAGCGTTGGCAGCGCCTCTCTGCGATGATTTTCCCGAAAAACAGCCTCATCAACGGCTATATTTTCAAAGGCAGTGCACTGCCTGAAAGGAAGAAACCTCCATACCCTCACAGGAAATCATTGTCCTCCAGTTCTTGAACCACGAAATCGTAGTATTCCTTTGCATCAATAAGGTCATCAAGCTCTTCTAAATTCTTCATCTCAACAACGATCAGCCATCCTGTATCGTAGGTGTCAGAGCCTGTGTTAATAATGCTGGCGTCGTCAATAACCTCTTCATTGACACTGATGACCTCACCACTTAGAGGCGAGACAATCTCGACAACGCCCTTTGTGGATTCTATAATTCCGAAGGGATCGTCCCGTTCCATAAAAGAATCTTCCCTCGGAAGCTCGATGGAAAGGATCTCCCCCATCTTCTCCTGAGCATAATCTGTGATACCCACGGTGGCCAGATTACTATCGTTATCGGCTCTGACCCAGGTATGTTCGCGAGAGTAAAGTAGATCACCTGGAAAAACTTTCATACAATAACATCCTAATACTATCAATATATCCTGGCGTCAAGTTCAGTTGGACAACATTGATCCCTATCACCGGAGATGACAGGCCACAAAATGTCCACTATTACCGGCTCTGTTTTTAAGTACCGGCTCAATTTTATCACAAACATCTATTTTCTCCGGACATCGGGGATGAAAGGCACATCCCCGCGGCGGATCAAGGGGGGTAGGTATATCACCGGTAACGATCTTCCTCTTTCTCTTCCTTGCCGGGTCAGGTATCGGTACAGCGGAGAGAAGAACTCTGGTATAGGGATGCAGGGGACATTCGTAAAGTTCTCTGTTCCTTGTAAGTTCGACAATTTCCCCTAAATACATCACGGCAATTCTATCACTCATATACCGAACCACGCTGAGATCATGGGAGATGAAAAGGTAGGTCAAACCGAAGTCTTTCTGGAGATCCTTCAGGAGATTCAATATCTGGGCCTGGATGGATACATCGAGCGCCGAGACCGGTTCATCAGCCACGATCAGTTCCGGTTTGATGGCAATAGCTCTGGCGATGCAGATACGCTGTCTCTGACCGCCGCTGAACTCATGGGGATACCGTCCCACCTGTTCCCCGCTGAGTCCTACCACTTCCATGAGTTGTGATATCTTTTCCTTTTGATCGTCTCGACCAGAAAGTTTGTGAATAATGAGGGGTTCGCCAATAATGCTCCCTGCCGTCCTTCTCGGATTAAGGGAGGCATAGGGATCCTGGAAGATAATCTGTACTTTTCGGCGAAAGTTTTTCAATAATTCACCTGAATAGTCAAGGATGTTTTCGCCATGAAAGAAAATTTCTCCCCCCGTCGGTTCCTCAAGCCTCATGATCAGACGCCCCAGAGTGGATTTCCCACAGCCCGATTCCCCGACAAGTCCCAGTGTCTCCCCCCTGTAGATTTTCAGATGGATATCATCCACAGCGTTGACCACACTACGCCTACTAGACAGAAATCCTCCTGAGACGGTAAAATATTTCTTTAGTCCCCTGATATCCAATAAGAGGTCATTCATCACTCCTTCACTCCAGTTATGCATGTGCTCTCGTAAAAAACTCCCATGCCCCGTGGGGCACCACGAAGTATGGGAGTTTTTTACGGAACCGTCATACATACCTCCAGCACCGTACCGGGTGACCGGACGTTTTTTCCTTGAGCGCCGGTTCCTCCTGCCGACAGATCGTCATCACATAAGAACAGCGATCAAAAAAGCGACACCCCCAGGGCTGATTATGCAGACCGGGAACAACGCCGGGTATCACCTTTAGATAACTATCCCGCCCCATGATTCCGTCCATCCTCGGAATGGCTTCCAGCAGACCGACGGTATAGGGATGTAAGGGTGAGGAAAAAATATCTTCCACAGGGCCGTATTCAACAACCTTACCGGCATACATAACAACTACAAACCTGGCCGTTTCAGCAATCACCCCGAGATCATGGGTAATCATTACCACCGAGGCGCCGACTTGGTCTTTCAGTTCGTTTATCAGATCAATGATCTGGGCCTGTATGGTCACATCGAGGGCGGTCGTCGGCTCATCGGCCAGCATCAACCGGGGATTGCAGGCCAGGGCAATGGCAATCATCACCCTCTGACGCATTCCTCCGCTCATCTGATGGGGGTAATCCCTAATACGCCTTTCAGGAGAAGGTATTCCTACAAGCCGAAGCATCTCGACGGCGCGATTCAGGGCATCCCTTCTCGAGAGATCCTGGTGCAGTCTGATCACCTCAGCAATCTGTTCTCCTATTCTGAATACGGGGTTCAAAGAAGTCATGGGCTCCTGAAAGATCATGGAGATATCTTTACCCCGCATCCTCTGCATCTCTTTCTCTCTAAGACGGAGGAGGTCAAGACCTTCAAACAGGACACTCCCGGAGACAATCCGGCCCGACAGTGTCGGTACCAGTCGCATGATGGAAAGGGCCAGAACGGTCTTTCCACAGCCGGATTCCCCAACAACACCCAGCGTATCACCTTTATTAACGGCAAGGTCCACACCATCAACAGCCCGGACGATACCACTTTGTGTCGCAAAGTGGGTACTGAGATCTTTTACTTCAAGAATTGGCCGCAGCTTACCGTTCACGGAAAATTGTAACCTCGCACATTAAATGTATCTCTGAAGACCACCCAATGAACCGATCTCTACCTGCACATCTCCAGGCAGAAGAAGCTCTTATCAAAAATTGGCAATCAACCGCTGTTTCAACAAGGTGTAACGCCTGTGGGTTTTATTGTTCTTCACGGCAATCGCCAGCGCCCTTTTGGATCCCACCAAAACGACAAGTTTTCTCCCCCTGGTCACCGCTGTGTAGAGGAGGTTTCTCTGGAGAAGCATATAATGCTGGGTTACGATGGGAATAACCGCCGCCGGATACTCCGACCCCTGAGATTTGTGAACAGACACAGCATAGGCATGGACGAGCTCATCAAGCTCACCGTAATCGTAGGTCACCTGCCTCTCATCAATGGTTACGGTAACCTCTTGAGCTTCCTCATCAATGCCGGTTATCCGGCCGATATCCCCGTTGTAAACGTCTTTGTTATAGTTATTCCTGATCTGCATCACCTTATCGCCGATTCTGAAATTCCTTCCCCCCCGGATTATCCCATCATCCCGGGGATTCAGGGCCTTCTGCAGGGCCATGTTCAAATTCTCGGCCCCCACCGTACCCCTGTGCATGGGGGTGAGAACTTGAATATCGTCAAAGGGATCAAAATGAAACCTTTTAGGTATCCGTTCTCTGACAAGGGTAATGATCAGGGCAAGGACTTTTTCCGGTTCCTCCTCGGGAATGAAATAGAAGTCCTGGAGCTTTTCCGGAGAAGACTTCAGATAAGGGATCGTTCCCTCGTTGATTTTATGAGCGTTGACGATTATAGAGCTATCCCTTGCCTGGCGGAAGATCTCCGTCAGTTCAACCACCGGAACTGTCCCGGAATCAATGATATCTTTGAGGACATTCCCGGCTCCGACGGAGGGAAGCTGGTTCACATCACCGACCAGGATGAGTGTCGCCCTGACGGGCACCGCCTTCAGGAGATGGTGCATCAGGATAGTATCAATCATGGAAGCCTCGTCAACAACCAGTAAATGGCAGTTGAGAGGGGACTGGTCGTTTTTCTGAAAACCACTTTTCTGCATGCTGTACTCAAGCATCCGATGGATCGTTTTGGCTTCGTACCCCGTGGCCTCACTCATCCTCTTTGCCGCTCTCCCCGTCGGGGCGGCAAGCATGATTTTCGCCCTGACGGCGGAGAAAATCCTGAGAATTGCCTTGATGATCGTCGTCTTACCGGTGCCGGGACCACCGGTAATGACCATCACCTTCTGCCGGGCGGCGCACCTGACGGCTTCAATCTGTTTGTCCGCCAGGGTAATGTGAAGTTTTTCCTGAACCCATTGGACCGCCTTTTGGGCATCAATCTTTCTGATGATCTCCGGGGCGCGGGCCAGTGAGGCCAGGCGGACGGCGATATTTGTTTCCGAAATATAAAAGGGGGCAAGGTAAACCGCCCTGCCGGTATCTACTGTTTCTCCGGCGTTTATACTTGAGTCCTTTCCCATACGTTCGAGGCAGGCCTCAATGACAATCCTTCTGTCCCTACCGACGGCATTTATGGCCTCGGCGACAATTTCCCTTTCCACCTCGAGAATTTTCCGGCCTTCAGCAATAAGAGCTTCATAGGGGTAGTAAACATGCCCCTCATCGGCAAGTTCACTGAGGACATAGAGGATCCCCGCCTCGGCCCTCAATGCCGAGTCCCTGGCAAATCCCAATTTCTCCGCAATCCTGTCGGCGGTGATAAATCCGATGCCGGCTACATCTGTCGCCAGACGGTAGGGATTTTCCTTAACAACCCTGATGGAGTCATTGCCGTATTGCCTGAAGATCCTGGCCGCATATCCGGGAGTGACATCATGGGACTGGAGAAAGAGCATGACCTGTCGAATCTCCTTCTGCTCTTCCCATGCCTTTTTGATCATCTCTATCCGCTTCCCGCCGATACCGGGAACCAGAGAGAGTTTGTCAATATCATGCTCGATAACGTTGAGCGTTTCCTCTTTAAATTTCCTGACGATGCGTCTGGCCATCACGGGACCGACACCCTTGATCAGTCCGGACCCGAGGTACTTCTCCATTCCGTAAACAGAAGCGGGAGTTGTGCACTGACAGGAGACGATCTTGAATTGCTCCCCATATTGGGGATGATTGCTCCATCTGCCTTTCATCCTGATGATTTCGCCCGGCGCGGGATGGAAAAGGCTGCCGATCACGGTAACCAATTCCCGCCGGCCATAGACCTTCACCCTGGCGATGGTGTATCCGTTTTCCTCATTCGTATAGGTAATGCGCTCGATCTGGCCCTGGAAATCTATGAGATTTTCTGAGGTCATTGAATCGTAAATACTCAGGTGTTTAGGCTGAAGGCTGTTAGTCGTTGCACATGGCGTGTTCCTAACAGTCTAAAAGCCTACAGTCTATCTACCTTATTAGTAGAAATTCCCTTTCGATAAGGTCAACCAATCCTGTCACATCATTGATATCAAAACAGGGCACACCGGCTTTTAGCGGCTGATCACCAGCAATGGCAAACAAATTATCCCCCTGAGAACAGAGAAGGTTGCTTTCCAGCGCCGCGCGAAAGACCTCTATCTTGGGGTGGGGGTTCCCTTTGTACCCTTCGGATAAGATAATATCCACATCCCTGATATATCTGTCTCTAAGTTCAGCAATAGTATGATCTCTTTCCACATCCTCGATGACGGCTACCTTCCATGGTGATGAGATGACGGCGGTACGGGCCCCTGCTTTTTTATGGCGCCAACTGTCCTTTCCTTGCTGGTCAACGGTAAAGCCGTGGACATCATGCTTTATGGTAGCCACACGATAGCCTCTCCTGATCAGTTCGGGAATCAGTTTTTCTATCAGTGTCGTCTTACCTGCATTTGATCTGCCGACGATGGAGATGATGGGAATCATGATTCTAATTGAATTTATATCTTAAGGACATAGTACCTTAACCAGACGTACACTGTACAGATAAGCACCGATTCGATCATCAGAGGCATGCCGTACAGCATGAACTTTTTGAAAGATATCGGTTTACCCATTTTTTCGGCCATGCCCACGATAATGACGTTAGCCGAAGCGCCGATGGCCGTTCCGTTGCCGCCGAGACACGCCCCCAGGGCCAGCGACCACCAGACAGGCATCAGGTCCGGATGGTGCAGAAGCTGAAGACCGGAAAGATTAGGCCAGAGCTGCTTCGCCATATCAATTATCAGGGGGTTCATTGTGGCAACGTAGGGAATGTTATCAATAAAGGCCGAGGCAAAAGCGGAGAACCACATCACAATCATACTTGTGCCGAGAAGATTCCCCTGAGTGATCTTCAGCACTTCCACGGACATCCATCTGATAAGGCCTACCTTTACCACACCTCCGATAATGATAAACAGACCCACGAAGAAGAAGAGCGTCGCCCATTCCGCTTCCGCCAGAATGCGGTGGGGTTCTTTATTGCCGGAGACTAAAAGGAGGAGTCCGGCGCCGAACAGCGCGATCGTAGCCGGTTCCAGATGCAGCATACCATGCAATACAAAACCTGTTATGGTGATGGCAAGGACAACCAGAGACTTCTTCAAGAGACGGGGGTCTTTTATCGCCTCCCTCTCGTCCATCGCCATGACCCTCTGCCGCAACTCATCTTTTACGGTCAGCCTTCTGCCGAAGATGAACTTGAGGGTTATTACATAGGCGATCAGCGCAACTACAATAACCGGTGAAAGATTGTAGATAAACGCCATAAAGTCGAGGTGGGCCCTTGAGGCAATCATGATATTCGGCGGATCTCCGATGAGTGTGGCCGTTCCGCCTATATTCGAGGCGAGGGCTTCGGTAATCAGGAAAGGCACCACATCGAGTTCAAGGGCCTGACAGATGAGCAGGGTAACCGGAGCGATGAGAAGGACTGTCGTTACATTGTCAAGAAAGGCGGATAAAACTGCCGTGACAACAGAAAATATCACCATAATCATGAAGGGCTTTCCCTTAGCCGCTTTGGCGCTCTTAATGGCAATATACTCGAACACACCGGTAGGTTTCATGATATTGATAATGATCATCATACTGACCAGCAGAAAGATGACGTTCCAGTCAACCCCCAGGTCTATGGAATGAAAGGCATCTTCCTGGGTAACTATTCCCAGGACAATCATCAGCGCGGCGCCGAATATTGCCACAATGGTCTTATGAATCTTCTCTGAAACAATCAGGCCATAGGCCAGGAGAAAAAGCGCCGTCGCTATCCAGAACGACGCTCCCATCACTACCTGATTTGAGGCTGCGGCAGCTTCCGGAGTCATTTTCCACCTCTGTTATTCTCATCAAGCATCGCTTTTACAATGGAAAAGAAGAGGTCTCTCTCGTAGAGCATTCCCACTACCTTATCTGTTTTGTCTAAGACGACCAACCTGGCCACATTGTGCGTTACGATATGGTCCACGCACTCCATGAGGGGTTTATCTTGCCGGACGGTCACAACATCTCTGCTCATGTGCGCCTCTACCCTGTCGTTTCCCACCTGTTTTGCGAGGGATTCTACCATCCCGTCCCAGGCAAAATCGCCAAGATGCATCATTGACATGTACGACGGATAAACCGCCTTAAGAATGTCTCTCATAGCCAGCATCCCCACGACTTTTCCATCCCTGTCCAGGACGGGCAATCCCTTAACCCCCTGCCTCTCTTTCCCCTTTCTTGCCACCCTGAGGAGATTGACCGCCTCCCTGAGGGTAGCTTCAGGTTTCAGGTAATCCTGAATAGGCACCATCAAATCTTTAGCTTTCACACCTTCCTCCTATATCTAAGATTAAATCCCTGCCCTTCAAAGACAGGGATTTTAAAATAAAAAAAGGGGGCCACTATAGATGCGTTACAGTAATATTCCGAGTCCCAGTACCGACTGAATGATGCAGAGGGGAAGCAACAATAATCCGATGCCGAAATGGGGCTTCCGGAACGGCGAATCAGGACCTTTGATCCTGCGCGAGACAAGATAGGTCGCCGACAAGAGCAGTGCGATGGTTAATCCGGTTACAAAGTGAGGCGGATATTCTAACACCCTGCCTTTATCCACCAGAATAAGGATAACCCCTGCAACAAAACCCATGATACCCCACAGTACCAGAACCGGGCCAACCTTCCGGTGTCTCCGTACCACCGTGAGAGGGAGTGGTGCACCGGCCTTTCTCGTCCGCCGGATCACAAGTCCCATAAGCCCCTGGTAAAGGAATAGAAATATCATACTCAGATTGAACATGCCATGGGCAAGCTTGAGATACGGCAGAAATTGGTTATCGATCACCGGGTTTTTCTCCAATTGCAATTGTATCTCGCTGTGAGACGTTAACGGTGAGGAGATGAGATGAGGAGTTCTCTACTTAGCTATTCAACCACCACAAGCACCCCGTGCATCCCACGCTCCTTGTGGCTCTTGAAGAAGAGAAACCGCTTCGTGCACTCAAAGGGGTATTTCCCCGCCTTTGTCGCAGTGAATTTGATGACCTTCGGCTTGCTGCTCAGTCCTTCGGCAAAGTTAATTCCCGCTTCGGGTGCTTTAATCGCAATATCATGGGGTGTAATCCCCTCGCCCTTCTTGACCTTCAGTTCTACCGGCACATTAACCTTCACTACAACAACATTGGGATCAAAATAGTATTCACCGCCGGTCATTTCCACCCGCTGTACGCCGTCCGGAGAGATCGTTGCTACAACGCGCTTTTCCGGGGACTGCGCTGCATATGCCGCCGCCCCGAACAGAACCAGCATCGTCATAAGAAACGTAATTCGTAAACGCATATAAACCTCCTGCTTGACTTGATATCTTGATACTCTTCTTGATAAGAAATCCCTCTTTGGCGGGTCAAGTATAAGGAATGAGTTGCTTGTATGTCAAGACAATTTAACTACAAAGTGCAATTCAGACACTATTTCTGGCCGCGGCTAATACTACTCCGACATATTTCTTGAAAAGTTGTTGAGGATGTGATATGCATTCTCCATGGAAACTGAAAACGTATTTTTCGGGATAGACGACTA
>Ga0210051_1000195_pt1 | contig 49831 bp, 53 predicted proteins | sample CryGey092014_all_FD_185464 | JGI IMG/M metagenome (GOLD analysis project Ga0210051, IMG submission 185464) | Groundwater microbial communities from aquifer - Crystal Geyser CG23_combo_of_CG06-09_8/20/14_all (SPAdes) (version 2) | ecosystem: Environmental > Aquatic > Deep subsurface > Groundwater...
GAATTTAATATAGAGAATATAAAACTTGAAGAGATTCCAAAAATGTTGATAGAATTTTTGGAATTAAGGAATGAAGAATTTAAAAGATACATGGAACGGAAAATGCCAGTCAGTTTGTAACACGGTACCAAAGACTTTGCTTTGCTCCATCCAAATTTACCTTCGGCAACTTCTTTTCTCCGCAAAACGTTAATTTAAATTTTTTCTACTTTCCATTACCGCTGTTGTATAGAGTAAAATAAGGAGAAGAAGTTATTTTTACACTAATGCACTAATATTACCACTAACTTAACATAAGTGACCAAAAACTTTTATATAAAAAGAGGATTTTTAATTATTTTGTAGAATAAATAAATGTAGTTACTCTTGATCTATTTTTTACAATAATAGTTACAACGTCTGGATTAAAGAAGGCAATGAAAAGAAATTGATAAATTAAAAAGAGCAGTGTAAGATATAAAAAAATTATTAAGTAAAGAATTAAGATCTAATCTCTTAGATTAGTGAAGATCAAAGGGAGTTAAAATATGGTAGGTTTTTTGCAACAATTTCATCCCGCAGTACAAGCCCTTTTGGCAGGACTTTTTACCTGGGGACTGACTGCACTAGGAGCCGCTACAGTATTTATAACCAAAGAGATAGATAAGAAAATCCTTGATACTATGTTAGGTTTTGCAGCAGGTGTCATGATTGCTGCGAGTTACTGGTCATTATTAGCACCAGCTATTGAGATGTCTGAAGATTTTAGTGTTCCAGTATGGTTTCCACCAATGGTAGGTTTCCTCCTGGGAGGTATCTTTTTAGGGGGGATTGACAAAATACTTCCTCACCTCCATCTTGGTTTTCCCATAGAAGAAGCTGAAGGAATTAAAACATCCTTGCGATGTAATACTTTACTTATACTTGCTGTAACCCTACATAATATTCCGGAAGGTCTGGCTGTGGGAGTTGCTTTTGGCGCTGTTGCTGCAGGTTCCCCTTCAGCTACCTTACCTGTGGCTATAGCCTTAGCGATAGGTATAGGGATACAAAATTTTCCGGAAGGACTCGTAATCTCCATCCCTCTTCGAGGCGAAGGAATGTCAAGGTTTAAAAGTTTCTGGTATGGGCAATTATCTGGAATAGTAGAACCTATTGCCAGTGTTATTGGAGCAGTTGCTGTGATTATGGCAAAGCCTATCTTACCTTATGCGCTATCTTTTGCGGCAGGGGCAATGATTTTTGTAGTAGTTGAGGAGCTAATTCCTGAATCTCAACGCGGTAAAAATACGGATTTAGCTACTTTAGGTGCAATGATCGGTTTTACGGTAATGATGGTACTTGATGTGGCATTTAGCTCATAATCGGAATGTTCTTTCTCAGATTTAGAGAAAATAAGAGCGGAAAGACTATTTATTGAAAAAATCATCCTTTATAAATAAAAAAGAGGAAAAATGTTATGAAAAAGATTTATAGAATTTTGTTTATCGTTTTGATTTGTTTTACTTTAATAATTATAGGAAGTACATTTTTTATAGTTTTAGCTCAACAGCAGGTTACTTCTGCTGCTTCTGGTATCGAGGGTATCTGGGAGGGCAGGTTGAAAGTTCCAGGAATAGAACTTAGGATTGTGTGTAAGATTTCTAAGAATCCAAATGGAACTCTAACTGCAACTTTAGATAGCCCTGATCAGGGAGTAACTGATATACCAGTGGAAAAGGTTATGGTTAAAGATAATGATTTATATATGGAAATAAATTCTTTGGGAGGTATTTTTGAAGGAAAGATAAGTAGTGATTTTTTAACTATAGAAGGACAATGGAAGCAATCTGGACAAATTCTGCCGCTAATCGTGAAAAGAGTAAATACAGCTATTGAAATCCTCAGACCACAAGAACCGAAAAAACCTTACCCCTACTTGGAAGAAGAAGTAATATATGAAAATAAAGAAGCAAAAATTACCCTTGCGGGAACCCTTACTTTGCCTTCTAAAGAAGGTAGCTTTCCGGTAGTTTTATTAATTACTGGTTCTGGTCCGCAAGATCGCAATGAAACTGTATTTGGTCATCACCCCTTTCTGGTATTAGGGGATTATTTAACTCGTCAGGGTATTGCTGTTCTTAGGGTAGATGATCGGGGAGTGGGAGGATCAACAGGTGACTTCTCCCAAGCTACTAGTGAAGACTTTGCTTCTGATGTGTTAGCCGGGATAGAATATCTAAAAGCAAGAAAAGAGATAAACCCAAGGAAGATTGGTCTTATCGGTCATAGTGAAGGAGGCATTATTGCTCCTATGGTGGCTGTGAAATCACCAGATGTGGCATTCATTATATTAATGGCGGGGACAGGATTAACCGGAGAAGAAATTTTATATTTACAAACCGGATTAATTTCTAAAGAAATGGGTATTAGTGAGAAAGACATTACCAAAAATCTCCAGCTGAATAATAAAATATTTTCGGTGATTAAAGAAGAAGAGGATAATAAAATTGTGGAAGAAAAAATTCGTCAAATATTTATGACTTATTGGGAAGATTTAAGTGAGGAAGAAAAAAGTAAAATAGGTAACCCAGAAGATTACCTTAAAGCTCAACTACAAAGTTTATTATCTCCCTGGTTTCGTTTTTTTCTAACTTATGATCCCCAACCAACCTTAAGTAAGGTAAACTGTCCAGTGTTAGCTATAAATGGAGAGAAAGATTTACAAGTTCCTCCTAAAGAAAACCTTAGTGCGATTAAAGAAGCCCTTCAGACAGGGGGTAACGAGAATTTCACCATTAAGGAATTACCTGGTCTTAATCATCTTTTTCAGACTGCCCAAACAGGTGTGCCTGCTGAATATGCCAAGATTGAAGAAACGATTTCGCCGGAGGTTTTAAAAATAATAAGCGATTGGATTTTAGAACAAACCAGAGATAAATAAATGATATTTCATCTATCAGAGAGATAAATTAAGTGGAGTAAAAAATATGGCTCTAAGAGTATTAATAATGGTTTTTTTTGTTATTGTTGCTGTGGGAGATGTTTTTGCCGTAAAGTATGACAAGGTTAAATTAAAGTATTTTACTAAAACATTATTGCTTCCTACGCTTGCTCTTTTTTATATAATAAGTGTGGCTAACCTGAATATACTGATATTTTTTGCTTTAATTTTCTGTTTTTTGGGAGATTTTTTCTTATTATGGTCTCAGAAAAAGACTTTTTTCATAGCAGGGTTACTATCTTTTTTTATGGGACATATTTTTTATACTATGGCCTTCCTGCAGACTACTTCTTTTTTATCCGCTATACCTGAATGGTTTTACTTTTTTTTACTCCCCTATATCTGGTATGGGGCATTTATTCTAAAAAAACTCAATCCTTATCTTCACTCTATGAAGGTATTGGTGATTGTTTATCTAAATATTATTCTTATAATGAGTTTTGCCAGTTTTACACGGATTTGGGTATTAACAGGATTATCATTCTGGTTACCCTTTATAGGTTCAATTTTCTTTATAGCTTCTGATTCATTATTAGCTTTTCGCAATTTTAAAGGTAAACTATCAAGAGGCTATGCGTCTATAATGATAACCTATATTTTTGCTCAATTTCTAATTGTCTTTGGTTTTTTATATGTATGAAACTTGAAACAGTAAAAACGAAAGGTTCTTATCATTTATTATTAAAAATCAAGATTTTATATATATTTTTTCAAAATAAAAAGGAATTTCTTCTTTTTTGTAGAATTCTTTTATTAAGGGAGGGAAAATTATGTCTAAGCACTCTAAACATATCGGAATAGTTGCCTGTAGTGCAGAGGGTGCAGCCCTTTGCTATCGTACCATCTGTATGGAAGGAACAGCTTTATTGGGAAGACATGCCCATCTCACCAATTCCCTGGCTGCATATTGCTCAGGAAGTTGTTGCTGAAGCAAAACGCAAAGAATATAAATGTCTGGGAGTTTTAGGCACACGATATTTAATGGAGGGTCCAGTTTACCCTTCTAAGATTACTGCAGTTGGTATTGAGCATATAATTCCCGAAGTAAAAGATAGGGAAAGAATTAACCAGATAATTTTTGATGAATTAGTTAATGCTCGTTTTACTTCAGAAGCGCTGGTCTATTTTAAGGGAATCATTAATGAGTTAAAAAATAAAGGGTGTGATGCAGTTATCCTGGGCTGTACTGAAATACCATTGTTAGTAAATCAAGAGAATTCTCCTTTACCTATACTTGATTCTACCAGACTCTTAGCAAGGGCTGCCTTGAAAAAAGCAATTAGTTCAACATCTGGTTAAAAGTTAAATAGGATGAGATTATAAAAGTGATCTATATTTAATTTAAAGATGAAAAGAGGTTTTAAGTATGCGTAGGATCATTTTCATTGCAGTTTTATCTGGATTATTCCTTATGATAGGTGGTATTCTTTTATTAATCTGGTGGCCAGTTAAACCCTCGTTAGCAGAAATAACCGATTCTTGGGTGGCCTTGATAATGGTGTATCTATTTCTGATTATATTCTTATACGAGAAGACTATTTATAAGTTTTTTAATGAATTTATTATTACTAAAAATTTAGGGCGACATGATTCTCAACAGTCAAGGCAAAAACAGCTATTATTTTCTGAATCTATTTCTAACTTTAATATTAGTAGTTTGATTTCTAATTATAATTCTAACTGGGAAAGTATATTAAAGAAAGAAAGTCAGGATACAGATTCTAAAATTTTAACAGAAGAAAGGGAAGCTAAATATATTCGAAAACTGCAGGAGGAAAATATTAAATGGCGTTTTCTTTATGCTGATTCCTATCTGGTCTTATATGCAAAATATGTTTTATTTTGGCTTTACAAGTCTAAATTGGTAAACCGAGAAGAATTTGATGATATATGGAAATCAAAAATATCTGATTCCAAGGAACGAGAGGCTATCTTAAATGCCCTACTTGATTTGGAATTTGTTTGGGAAGAAGAGGATACTTTATCTATCACTGAATTAGGCTCAGCTTATGTAAATTATTTAAAAGAAGTTGATAAACAGATAAGTGAACAAAAACAGTGATTATTAATTTAAATTTTATTTTTATATAAAATTAAAGAAAGTAAAAACTTCTAATAAAAAACGGATTTTGATTTGTTATAAAAAGTGGGATATATTTCTATAAAAATAAGGAATATGAGAATAAAAAGGAAATAAAAAATGTTTAAGCTCTCTAATCGGGCTGCCTTAGATGAAATAAATAAACTTATTGAATTGCAGGTATTGAAGTCTCAAGGCAAGGGGAGAGCTCTTCATTATATAATGTTATAATGTTCATGATTATGTTCACGATAAGGCTCACGATTTTTACATATTGTAATTTTGCAAAGATGCTTGATTATAAAAATGGGATGTGTCCCCAATTAAATAATATGTCAAATCTTGAGACATGACCCCGAAAGACATGACCCCGAAAGATACATAAAAGAGGTTTTTTATTTGTTTTATAGAATTAATATAGAAAAAACAAATATAGAAAAAACATAGATTAAATATTAGGAATCTATTAAAATAAATTAGAGTAGGGTATAATAAATACATAATATATTTGAAGGGAATAACTATATGAAAACTATTCATAAGATAATTATTGGCGATTCGAGATATATGAAAGAAGTACCTAATGAATCCGTGCATCTTACTATTACCTCTCCTCCATATTGGCAATTAAAAGATTATGGCAATGGCAAGCAAATTGGTTTTAATGACAATTATGAAGAGTATATTAACAATCTCAATTTAGTCTGGAATGAATGCTATAGGGTTTTACACAATGGCTGTCGTTTATGTATTAATATTGGCGATCAGTTTGCACGTTCAGTCTATTATGGAAGATATAAAGTTATTCCGATAAGGACAGAGATAATTAAGTTTTGTGAAAGTATAGACTTTGACTATATGGGAGCGATTATCTGGCAAAAAGTTACTACTTGCAATACTACTGGTGGAGCAACAGTAATGGGATCTTTTCCCTATCCTAGAAATGGAATTCTTAAAATTGATTATGAATTTATTCTAATTTTTAAAAAATATGGGAATGCTCCGAAAATAAACAAAGAGATGAAAGAAAAATCAAAATTATCACAAGAAGAGTGGAATAAATATTTTACCGGGCATTGGAACTTCCCTGGTGAAAAACAGGATAAACATTTGGCGATGTTTCCAGAAGAATTACCAAAACGTCTTATTAAGATGTTCAGCTTTGTGGGTGATAAAGTGCTTGACCCCTTCTTGGGGAGCGGAACCACATCTTTAGTAGCAAAAAATCTTCATAGAAATTCTATTGGATATGAAATAAATGAATATTTTTTACCAATCATAAAAGAAAAGCTTGGATTAAGACAAAGCACTATTTTTCAAGATGAGACATTTGAAATAATCAAGCAGGAAAATATAAATACTGACTTTAAGGAAGAGATAAAAAAATTGCCTTATATTTTCCAGGACCCAATAAAATTTGATAAGAAAATTGACCCGCGAAAATTAAGTTTTGGTTCTAAAATAGATAATTCTTGTTCTAAGAGAGAGACATATTATACCGTGAAAGAAATAATTTCTCCCCAAATCTTAATTTTAAATAATGGATTAAAAATTAGATTATTAGGAATAAAAGAAAGACCAGGAAAAAATGGAGGAGCTATACAATTCTTAAAAGAAAAAGCTCTAGGGCAAAAAGTATTTATAAAGTTTGATACTATAAAATATGACGAAGAAAATAATTTGCTTTGCTATCTCTATTTAAGTAATAAAACTTTTTTAAATGCTCATTTGATTAGAAGTGGTTTAGTGGATGGAGATATGGAATTTGATTATAAATATAAGTCGAAATTTTTATCAAAATGAATTAGAATTTCAAAAAAGAACACATAAAAAATTTACTGATAAGTATGGAGGGAAAGTATTTTATATCATTTCAGTGAAGGAAGGAAAAAAGAAAATTATACATAACCCTGAAGTAATTGAAGAATTAAAGGAAGAAATTAAAAGATTACAACAGAATTAAGATAAAAATTAAAGAGTTAAAGGGGCAAATATTGACAACTGAACAGTTTTATTTATTATTTAATTTAGCAAGCAAGAGTCAGCAAGAGTAGAGAAGATGAGAAATACTTCAAAAATGAAAAAAAGAAGTTTTTAAAGCAATTTAAATAAACTAAGTGTTGGAGTATGACACCAACAATGTGGGAAGAAAAAAATTAAAAAAAATACTTAATAATGCTAGCTTGCAAAACTTAGTTAGAAGAATTAAATATAATTTGTCAATAATTATAGACCCCAATGGAGAATGAAAGAGGAAAACTAATATACCATTATTTTCTGGCTTACAAATACCACCGCCTGCCAATTGGCAAGATTTTGAAACTCTCTGTTGTGATTTATGGCGATCAATTTGGAAGGACTCAAATACGCAAAAAAATTGAAGATGGGGACAACCACAACATGCTGTTGATATTTGTGGAAGGCCAAATCAAGAGGATTCATGGGCAGGTGTGCAATGTAAAGGAAAAGATAACTATACTAATAAATCGCTGGCTGAGAAAGAAGTAAGAGATGAAGTCGAGAAGGCTAAATCTTTTTAACCAAAACTATCACAGTTCATTATGATATTGGAATAAAATTACGTTTAGCAGTAGTAAGCTTTCGTTCTAACGATTTCGAAGAATTGGATAAGTTCTTAGAATTCCCAATTGATATAAGTTTCTTGTCATTAGATTCTGTTTTTCAACTCGCCCATTTATATGCAGCCAGAAAACTAGTTAAGAAATCATTTGAAATAATGTATGAAACTAGAAGAAAATTTTTCAATAACGGGAATGCTCACTTGAAGTATATTGGGTGTTTCTTTCAGCGAGAAAGAGATGTTGATGAGTGGCTAAACGTTTCTGAAGTTGATGTTAATACAGCGGTTTGTATCAGAGATAACTCAGGTCAACGGGATTGGTATATTATAGAAGACCGAAAAGATGCTGACATACAGCGTAGAGAAATTAATTTAGATCATTCCCTTGCTCAAAAGCTATTAGAGAAATCAGTTGGAGACAAAATTTTAATAAAAGAAAGCCCTCTATCAAAAGAGTTTGGGGAAGCAGTAGAAATCAAAAGTAAATATGTGTATGCACTTCATGAAAGTCTTTCTTTGATTGAAAAATTGTTTCCAGATACTCCCGGCCTTTATGGAGTGAGAATAGAAAAGCCTGAAAAGAAAGATAAGCTACCCGAGGGTTTTCAAACAATCTTGGATGAAGTAGCTAGACAAAATGAGACACGTCTAAAGGGTGAGCAATTCTATAAAGAAGGGAATCTTACAGTTGGAGCTCTCGCTAATCTTATTGGGCGGAATGTTTTTGATGTTTTGGGTGGCTTAATAAGCAAATCTGATTTAGGCATAAGATGTTGCCTTGGCAATGTTGAGGAAAGAAATCATGCATTTTTATTACTTAATAACAATCCTAAACTAATTATTGATATAATTTCACTGATGACATTGCATGGCACTAATGCTGAAGATGCAATTATCAAAGCTTTTGGGAAATTGGGTATTGCGCAATCAACCATAGACCTCCTTCAATATACTATAAATGACCGAAAAGGAATTCAATCAAAAGGATTCATGACAATTGGGAAAGAGGGAGATAAATTTGTAAGGCAAGAAATTAGCGCTGAAGAGGTTAAACATAGTATTGAATATTTAGAAAGTATCATGCATTGGATTGAAAATAATTGTGAAATTATTCCATGTAAAGCAGCTTTGGATATGAAGAGAGATAGGAAACAACAACTCGATGGAATGTTTGGCCCGTCATTCATTGATACAATACTAATTGCAAGTGAGCCTGGAAATTTACTTTACTCTAATGATGAACGATTGCGTTCTTTTGCAAAAACAGAATTTAATGTTGATGGAGTATGAACTCAGGTTTTATTGATGCATTGCTTAAGTATTAAAGTTCTTGAAAAAAGCAAATATAATAAAATGGCTATTAAATTGGTTAGTTCTAATTATCATTATATAAGCATTGATTCAGATGTTTTAATTGAAGCGGCTGAACAAGCGAAATGGGGGTGCCTTCACAACCATACACAACTGTTTTACAGATACTTAAAAAATCTTCTAATGAAAGTTCTGCATTGATTGTGACAACTGAATTTTTATATAAATTATGGGTGCAACCAATTCTGGCTAATCAGAGAGACTATTTATTACTTAGCTTATTAGATTTTATTACCACCGAAAGAAATCGAGGGGTAATATTGGATAAATTGATATATCATATATCATGAAAATGATAAATATCCTTAAAGCCTTCGGTACGAAGGTGCAATAGAGAAATGAGTTCTTCAAATTCGCATAAATTATGTTTAAGTAAAATAATATATAAAATACGAGAGTTGTTTTTTGAAAAGCAGTTAGTTCCTCTTTTCGTAAGGCATTTTGCATATTTATTATATGTGGGGAGATTTTCAAGTTAATTATGCATTTAGAAAATTATTTTAAAAATGGCAAAGTATATATCTGGGAAGAAACCTTTGCAATAATTAAATCAAAGAAAGTTTATCCCAATGCGTTTGCAAATATAATCGACAAGAACGAAACAACGGTGATTATTGAGCAATCTAAATATAATGACGAGGATGTAATAGAAATTGAAAAAGATTGGAAAATATTAACCTTTGATATGGTTTTACCATTTGGGTTAGTTGGATTCCTGGCAAAAGTTTCTAAAATGCTTGCAGATGAGAATATATCAATCTTTGTTGTTTCCGCTTATTCTACAGATCATATTTTGGTTAAAGAAAAGAATTTAACAAGAACTGAAGAGAAGCTTAAAGAGCTTGGATGTATTTTTGAAGAAAGATAATACTCGAGCGAAAAAAAATTCTAACCAAATAAGGATTAAAACTTAGATATAAATGAGTTTATTAATAAACAGAAAGGAGGAAAAGTGAGATGAAGTGGTATAAGATTGTTATTATAATTGCAATATTAGCAGGGATATCTACCCTAATTCCTACTTCGGCAAGTAAGCTATGTTATTTAGGTTATTATGCTCATTGTACCTTTACACCAATAAGCACTATAATCTGTTGGGGTATTGCCTGGGGTATTTATCGGCGTAAATCAAAGAAAAAATAGTATTTTTTACAAGGGAATTTCTTTCTTATTATTTTTTAATTAAGTCGTACTCTGCTAAGACCTTACGATATTTGATTAAGGTCTTGGTGTTAGCCCCTATCCTTTTAATTAAAGTTTTAATGGAAGGCCATACAGTATCTTTTATTACTAAGTTAAAAAAGGAGCAGGTTTAAGAGTCTCCTTGTGTTCATGAATAACTTGCTTCTTCCATTCTCCCTGGAAGTAAAAGAAAAGAGCGATAAGGGCAGCAATAACATTACTTAAGGTTATTCCCCACCATATACCAGTAGATCCAAGTTTCAGACTAAGAAGATAAGCGAGGGGAATTCTTATTATCCAGAGCCTAGAAATATCAATAATCATAGGCTGAAGAGTATGTCCCGAACCTCTAAATAAGGACATAATTACACCAGCTAAAGCAAAAAAAGGAATACCCCAGATAAAAATAGTGAGGAATTGAGTTCCTTCGGTAACTATATCAGGTCGGTTGGGGATGAATACTTTAAATAATATAATTCTTAATATAAAAACTAAAGCTGACTCTAAAAGAGAAACCAGAACTACTATCTGAAGACCCTTTTTAGCAATTTCTTTTACTCTATTGGTAAGTTTTGCACCCAAATTCTGGCCAATTAGGGTCATAATACCCATTCCTAAGCTATCAATGACAATAAAGATTACGCTAATTAATTTATCGCCTATACCATAGGCAGCTAAAACGGTATTGGAATTATGTACCCTTCCAATTATAGCCATCATTATTACAAATCCTAAGGCGGTAGTAGAGTGTCCTATAGCTGCCGGTAGACCTATTTTAATAATTTTTTTGATCCATTTTTGTTTTAGAATCAATTTATCAAAATATATCTTTATTCCTTTGGTTCCCTTAAAGAGGAGATAGATAGAAATAAAAGCAGCCAGGCCTTGACAAATAATCGTAGCTAAAGCTGCTCCAACTACTTTCATACGGGGTAACCCCCACCACCCGAAAATCATAAAGGGATCCAGGATAATATTTAGAATTACCGTGATGAGGTTTATATACATAGGGGTTACCGTGTCTCCTTTTGCAGAAAGAATACCTTGAAAGGCGAAAGTAATAAATATGAAAGGCATTCCAAAAAAGATTAATTTCATGTAAGCATTTGCTGTCCTGGCTACTGAGGTTGCTATAGTAATAAGAGGGATGAGATAAGGGGTAATAAAAAAACCGAAAATGGCAATTACTAATCCAAAAATAGCCGAAAGAGAAAGCATCTGATTAGCTACCAGGTTGGCATCATTATCTTCTCCTGATCCAATATATTGAGAAATAAGAGCTATACCAGCAATACCAAATCCAAAGGAAAAAGCAATAAAAAACCAAATGATAGGCCAGGTAATTTGTACTCCCGCTACTGCGTCTCCACTTTCGGTAATAGGTAGATGCCCTAACCAAAAAGTATCTGCCATATAGTATAAAGCTTGTAAAAATTGAGAAATCATTAAGGGTAAGCTCAACAAAAATATAATTTTTACGGGATTATGGGTTAAAATCTCTTCTCGGTCAATTTTTCTCATTCTCTCTCCTTCACTGAAAATTATAAATTATAATATAACAGTTTTTCTTATATTTATTATACCATTTTTATTTCTAGGTGTTTTCCTTATTTGGTAGTATTCCATTTATTTTCTTGAAATTATAGATTTTTTGAAATAAAATAAAACATATTAAGATCTAAATATAAAAGAAAAGTAAGATAGGATAGGAGTAGAGAATTTTGAAAACATCGATTTCTCAGGAGAATTTAAGCACAGTTTTAGGTATATTAGCCATAATATTTTGGGGGACCACCATCGCCTTTTCCAGAAGCCTAACTGAACAGTTAGGAGTTTTTACTGCTTCATCCTATATATATTTATTAAGTGGTATTTGGGGTTGTATTTATTTGATTAGTAGGTTCAAAGGAATTCAAAAAACTTTCCAGCTTCCCATTTTATATTTGGTCGGTTGCGGAGCTTTATTTATTTTCTATACAGTCTGTCTTTATTTAGCGGTGGGATTAGCTTTTAACCGGGAACAGGTTATTGAGGTAAGTATTATTAACTATCTCTGGCCAGGCATAACTCTAATTCTCTCCATTCCCATTTTACGAAAAAAGGGTAAATTATCTTTAATCCCCGGGGTTATTCTAGCTTTTGCTGGTTTTTATCTGGCTACAGTTCAGAGTGGGATGTTTTCCTGGGAAGGATTTAAAGATAATTTTCAAGTAAATTATTTTCCCTATATCTTAGCTTTTTTGGCTGCTATTTCCTGGGGACTTTATTCTAATTTATCTCGCTGTTGGGCTGGCCACACTGAAGGTGGGGCTGTTCCTATCTTTCTTTTAGTTACGGGGATAATTCTAACTATTTTGAGATTTGTTTTTCCTGAAGAGTCACATTGGACTCCTCGTATAGTGATAGAGCTTTTATATATGTCTATTTTCCCTACTTTTTTAGCTTATACTTTCTGGGATAAGGCTATGCGGAAAGGTAAAATTATTCTGGTTGCCTCTCTTTCTTATTTTACCCCCTTGCTTTCTATAATTATAAGTTCTTTATATCTTCAGGTGGTAGTTAAGACCAATCTCTGGATTGCTTGTGCTTTAGTTATTGTTGGAGCCATTATATGCAAATTTTCTGTTTTTAACAGAGCCAAAGAACAACCGATCTTAAAATAAAGTTAACAGTTTGTTTATTAAAATTAAAAGTTAGTCAAGATAGTTTCTCTTAATATTAATATAGAATAAAAATTGGTAATATTATATAATGAACAAAATAAACTTTTTAAAATATATTAATTAGATATAAATAAAATGTAGAAAAAAAGAATTTAGGTCTAGACATGAAGTTAAAAATATCAGAAAATTTTAAAAAATTAATAGTCAATACTGGTCGCAAATTATATAAACAAAATTTGACTATTGGAACTTGGGGAAATATTAGTGTTCTGGATCCAGATACAGATCTGGTCTATATTAAACCAAGCGGAATAAATTATAATGAAATCGACCTCAAAGATATCATGGTTATTGATAAGAAAGGCAAAATAGTTGAAGGGTTTAGAAAGCCATCTATTGAGATGCCTATGCATCTTTCTATCTATAATGCCAGGAAGGATGTAAAGGCAATAATTCACTACCATCCCATTTATTCGAGCGTGTTAGCAGTAACTGGCTTCAGTCTTCCTGGAATTTGTGAGGATTTTGTACAGATAGTGGGAGAAAAGGTTTTATGCGCCAAATATGCCCTACCCGGTTCAGAAGAATTAGCCAAAAATGCAGTAGTAAGCTTGGGAAATAGAAATGCAGTTTTTCTTTTAAATCACGGAACTCTTTGTGTGGGTAGAGATATAAAAGAGGCAATGAAAGTTTGTTATGTAGTAGAGAAAACAGCCCATATTTATATTTTAAGTAAAAACCTAGGAAAGTGTAGGGTAATTCCCGAAGAAGATATTAAGGTAATGCAAGATTTCGCCAAGAATAGCTATGGTAAACAAACAGAAAAATAAAGAGGAAAAAGAATATTTATTTTAAGAGGATATAAATAAAAAGTATTGCTTTTAAAGTAGGGGTCGGATTTATCCGACCCGTTTTCATTTAACTAACCATTTAGCCAGATAACTATATAACTAATTTAGGGGACCATCAATTTTAGTCTTTTCGGGAGAAGAGTTATAGTATATTTTTTCTGACCCTCAATAACTTCTCCGCTTATCTGAGCCAGGATAGGTTCTGAAGATTGAACTACTATTTCCTTAGCTCTATAAAAACTGATTCCTTTTATGCTTTTATGAGTGCCTTTAAAGACTTTAGGGATACTCATAAGATACTTTAATCTTCCCATTTCTTCTACCAGGCATACTTCTAACCAACCATCATCTAATATAGCTTCCGGAGTAATTTTAAATCTTCCTCCATAAATCTTTCCATTACCGATAGCTACAAATAGAATCTTAGACTTGATTTCTTGCTGATCAATTTTTATCTTTACCTCATGACAGTGGAAAGGGGAAAGAAGTTTCTTTATAGTAGCAAAGACATAAATAAAAGCAGAAAGTACACGCCAATTAGGATGTCTATTTTTCATCTGATTGGCAAGTTGGGCTACTTCTGCATCAAATCCTATTCCAAAGAGGTTGGCAAAATAGATCTGGTTATTTATTATCCCTAAATCTATTTTTTTGGTCTTCCCTTGAATTAAAATTTTACAAGCTTCAATTAGATCAGAGGGGATGTCTATACTTTTAATAAAGTCGTTTGCCCACCCCAGAGGGATTATTCCTAAAGTAGGGGTATTTTTTGATTGCATAATTCCATTGACTATTTCATTAGCGGTTCCATCCCCGCCCACTGATACAATAAGGTCTACTCCCTGATCAGCAGCACTTTGGGCCATTTCTGTTGCTTCCCCATGTCGGGAAGTATAACAAACTTCAAAGTTTAAGCCATTTTCCTTTAGATACTGTAGAACTTTTTTTAGATGCTGGCGTGGTTTACCACCACCGGCAGTTAAATTAACAATGAGTTGCGCTTTCAATTTTATTTCCCCTTTTTTGAAATATTATTTAATAAAATTCTATAGCTTTCTGGCTGTCTGTTCAATATAGTATTGGTGTGAGGGATAATATTTTTATTACGAGAAAGTTGAAGAAAGAGGGGGGATAAGCTAGCTTGCTCAGTTTTACCCAGACAAGAAGTTAATATTTGCCCGGAAGGAGAAGTGATCAGACTATGACCGCTGCCTAGAAGGTAAATAGAATTAGAACAGGCCACAAAGATTTTATTTTCGGCACTCCTGGTGCGGCAGATATTTATCTGCTTATCATTGATGAATTTGCTGGGCCAGATAACCATATCTGCCCCTTTAAGGGTTAGAATTCTGGATATTTCAGGGAATAAGCCCTCATAACCTATCATTATTCCGATGTAACCATAAGGAGTTTGAAAAACGGGAAGTTCTAAATCACCAGGAGTAAACAGATTATTTTCTTCTCTTTCTAAATGAGTCTTTCTATATTTTCCCAGGATTTTACCTGACTTGATAAGAAAAGTAGTTTTATAATAAGATTGCACTACTTTTTCAGCTATAGTAATCGCACAGATTACTTTACTGTTTTTAGTAATTTGTCTAACTTTATGGATAATTTCTTCTCCTTTTTCAGGAAAGATGAATTCATTTTCCGGAAAGATGATAATATTTGCTTCTTGTTCTAATAAATTGTTGATGAAAAATTCAATCTTTTGGAGATATTTTTCTAAATTATTTTCGATTTGTAGCTGCACTACTCCAGTTAGTGGGGTTGAAGTTTGAGAGTTAAACTTTTCTTTCATAATAGAATAAATAGGTAAAACATTAGTAGGTTGAACTAATTCAGAATAAAGTTCTGGCTTTCTATCCTTAATCAGATTAATTTGGTTATCAACTGATTTATCTATAGATTTTTCGAGTGGAATTTTGTAAAACAGTATCTCTTCTTGACAGGAAGAAGCTATTTTAGCTACTTTACCATCAGGCGTAAAGATACCACTTTTCCCACAATATAGTATGGTCTTTGCCTCCATCCCCACTTTGTTGGCGGCAATTATCCACACTCGGTTTTCCAGAGCTCGAGTAGGGATCATATATTCTACTTGAGGATTGGTAAGAGATTTTTTATCAAATCCTGAAGTGACCCAATTGGTAAGATCAATTAAGATATCGGCTCCTTTCAGACTCAAACAACGAACTATCTCTGGAAGCCTTCCATCAGCACAGATGAATATCCCTACTTTCCCAAATTCTGTTTCAAATACAGGATATTGGTCATCAGTTGAGAACCAATGAGAATCAAAATGCCAGAGGTAAGATTTTCGGAAGCTCCCTATTGGTTCACCGTTTGGGTCTATAAGTAAGGCAGAATTGTAAAGAGTCTTTTTGTTTAGATCATTTTCTGCAATTCCTAATACTATATAACATTTATATTTTTTCGCTCTTTCCTTGATTTCAGCAATAAGGTCTAAAGTGGACTGATAAAATTCTTCAGGATGTTTAACCAGGAGAGGGGAGAGGTAATAAGCGGGATAAGCACATTCTGGTAAAACCATTAAGTGAGGTTGCAGTTTAGCTGCTTTATCCACCATCTTTAAGATATTTTCTTTATTTTTATCTCTGTCTTTATACTCTCTTGCTCTTATCTGAAGACAGGCTACTTTTAATTTATTAACCATTAGAATACCTCCTTTATCTTTTATATATTTATAAATTCTACAAAAGATTTAAAATTCCTGCTATAATAGAAAATAATTTTCTTATTTTTAAAAAGGTAAAAAAAGGTGCCTGGCACTAAATTTGTCATAAAGGTAAAAAAAGGTGCCTGGCACTAAATTTTACCTTGAAGGAGAAAGAGGGCATGCTAAAAGGAAAATTGGTAAATTTGAGAGCTATTGAAAGGAAAGATTTAGAGGAGATAATGAAATGGGTAAATGACCAGGAAGTTACCAAATATTTAGCTGCCTTTCTCTACCCGGTTTCTCGAGAAGAAGAGGAAAAGTTTTTAGAAAGAGCGATGAGTCGTAATGATACAGAGAAAAACCTGGTTATGGAGACTAAAGAAGGAGTTTATCTAGGTCAGATTAGTTTACATAAAATTGATTGGAAGAATAGTAATGCAGAATTGGGAATTGTAATTGGCAATAAAGAATACTGGGGCAAAGGTTATGGCACCGAGGCGATAAAAATTCTCCTTCAGCATGCTTTTAACCAGATGAATTTGTATAAAATATATCTTCAAGTCTTTGAGTTTAATCAAAGAGGAATACGTTGTTATGAGAAATGTGGCTTTACAAAAGAGGGGAAATTAAGAAAAAATCATTTCTACAAGGCGAAATATTATGATGTAATCTTAATGGGGATACTCAAAGATGAATTTGAAAAGACAAATAAATAAACCAAAAGAAAGAATTTTTAAAATAGCCAGAAAGATGATAAAATTATAGGAAATATAATTAAGGTAAATTTTAATGGAACTTTTTGAAAATTTCCAAAAAGATAAACTAAATAATGCTCCTCTTGCTGATCGGATCAGGCCAACAAAACTGGAGGATTTTATAGGACAAGAAAAAATTATTGCTCCAGGAAAACCATTACGAAAAGCCATCGAAGAAGATGAGCTCCAGTCGATTATCCTCTGGGGTCCACCTGGCTCAGGTAAAACTACTCTGGCAAAGATTATTGCTAAAATGACCAAATCTTATTTTGTCTCCTTCAGTGCAGTGGTTTCCGGGGTCCCTGTTTTAAGGAAAATTATTAAAGAAGCCCAGGATAGGAGGAGATATTATAATAAAAAGACTATCCTGTTTGTAGATGAAATTCACCGATTTAATAAAGCCCAGCAAGATGCCTTTTTACCTTACGTAGAAGATGGAACCATAACCCTAATCGGTGCTACTACCGAAAATCCCTCTTTTGAGCTTATTCCGCCTCTCTTATCCCGTTCCACGGTCTATGTATTAGCACCCTTATCTTTCGAAGGCTTACAAAAAATTTTAAAAAGAGCCTTACAGAACCAAGAAAAGGGTTTGGGAAAATATAAGCTTAAATTAGAACCTCAAGTATTAAACTTTATTATTGAACTGGCCTATGGAGATGCACGCATAGCTTTAAATATCTTAGAATTTTCGGTGATAACTACCCAACCTGATCACCAGGGCCTTAGAACTATAACTTTAAAGATTGTTGAAGAAGCAATTCAGAAAAGATGCCTGCGCTATGATAAGACCGGTGAGGAACATTATAATATTATTTCTGCCCTACATAAAAGTATGCGCGATTCTGATCCCGATGCCGCCCTTTATTGGGTAGGCCGTATGTTAGAGGCTGGGGAAGACCCTCTCTATGTTGCCCGGCGCCTGATCAGATTTGCCTCTGAAGATGTAGGTAACGCTGACCCTCAGGCTTTACCGATAGCAGTCGCGGCTATGCAAGCAGTACATTTTTTAGGAATGCCGGAAGGCAATTTAGCCCTGACTCAAGCAGCTACTTATTTAGCCTGTGCTCCTAAAAGTAACGCTCTCTATAAAGGTTATCAGCTTGTCGAAGAGGATATAAAAAGATGGGGACCACTTCCGGTTCCCCTGATTATCCGTAATGCACCTACTCCTCTAATGAAAGATTTAGAATACGGTAAAGGTTATAAATATGCCCATGATTTTAAAGATGGGTACATTATTCAGGAACATCTACCTGAAGAATTAAAAGGTCAGAAATATTATTTCCCTACGGAAAGAGGATTTGAAAAAGAGATTAAACAAAGATTAGAAATATTAAAAGCTAAGTATAAATGTCATTAGTGAATAGTGAATAGTGAAGAAGGAAGAAACAGTTGCAAATTACAAGATTACAAAGAAGGAGTAGGGGCGTATTGCATACGCCCAGATAAGCTCATGAAAGAAAATATGAAAAAGGAAAAAGAAGAAGCAATTTTAAAAGAATTAGAGAAGGCAAAAAAAGAAGCGATCACAACTTCTGGCAAGAAGTATTATAATATTTCCGTAGATCAGATAAAAAATATCTCTCATAAATATGAATACCTTTCGAAGGGGATAGAAATATTAGCCCTGAAAAATAATATTATTCCCGAACGTTATCACCGTAATCTGGGAGTGCTTAGCCCTTTAGAGCAGATTAAATTACTCCAATCAAAAGTAGCCATAATCGGAGCGGGAGGATTGGGTGGGACGGTATTAGAACTCTTAGCCCGAATGGGAATAGGAGAATTAATAATTGCAGATAAGGATATTATAGGGGACAGCAATCTGAATCGACAGCTACTTTCCACTGAACTTAATTTAGGCACAGAGAAGATTAAAGCAGCCACAAAGAGGGTGGAAGAGATAAATTCTTCGGTCAAAATTAACGGCTATTCTGTCTTTATTAATGCAAGTAATGTAAAAAACATTATTCAGGGGGTAGAGGTAGTAGTAGATGCTCTGGATAATCTCCCTTCACGTTTCATACTCCAGCATGCCTGCCAGAGCTTAAAGATTCCCCTGGTTCATGGTGCAGTAGCCGGATTTAACGGTCAGCTTACTACTATATTTCCTACCGATAAAGGATTAGAATTAATCTATGGCCCTAAAGAAAAATTACCTGAACGTGGTATTGAGGTAGAATTAGGTGCCCCGGCGGTAATCCCGGCCTTAATTGCTGCTTGGGAAGCCCAGGAAGTGATTAAAATATTATTAAAAAAAGGGAAACTTTTTCGAAACAAACTTTTATATTTAAATATTGAAGAAGGTAGCATGGATATTTTAAATTTAAATACCAAATAATTTTTATTTAAAATTATAGAAAGGAAAAAGATGAGAGCTAAAAAACTAAAAGTGGGGATAATCTTTGGCGGAAGGTCAGGGGAACACGAGGTTTCATTTTGCTCTGCCTCCTCAATTATAAAAGCCATAAATAGAGATAAATATATTGTAATACCAATTGGCATAACTAAAGAGGGTAGATGGATCTCTCCTTATGAATCTGCTTTAGCTCTTGAATCGGGTAAAATCGAAGGAAAAAGCACTGTGATTTTAGTAAATAATCCTTCTGGCAAAAGTTTAATCAGCATAGATAATCATCAGGAATTTAAAAAAGAAACCTGGGAAGGAAAATTGGATGTAATCTTCCCGGTATTACATGGACCTTATGGAGAAGACGGAACCATCCAAGGCCTTTTAGAATTGGCTGATATTCCTTATGTAGGAGCAGGAGTGGCCTCCTCGGCAGTTTCTATGGACAAAGAATTAATGAAAACCATTTTTAGACAAAAAAGTTTGCCAGTATTAAAATGGTTAACTATAAAAAGAAAAGATTGGCAGAAAGATAAAGAAGAAATATTATCCTTAATTCAAAACACTTTTGAATTTCCTCTTTTTGTAAAACCCACCAATTTAGGTTCAAGCGTAGGAATAACCAAAGTTCACCGCAAAGAAGAATTGGAAAAAGCCCTAGATTTAGCTTCTTCTTATGATAGAAAGATTTTGATTGAAGAGGGATTAGAAGGAGCAAGAGAGATAGAATGTAGCGTTTTAGGAAATGATGAACCCCAAACTTCGGTAGTGGGTGAAGTCAAACCAGCCGGGGAGTTTTATGATTATGATTCAAAATATATTGACCAGGCCACCCAATTAATTATTCCGGCAGATTTACCCGAAGAAGTATCTGAAAAAGTTCGAAAGATTGCTCTTTGCGCTTTTCAGGCCATTGATGCCGCAGGAATGGCTCGGGTAGACTTTTTTGTAACTAAAAAGGAAAATAAAATATATCTTAATGAAATTAACACGATTCCCGGCTTTACTTCAGTTAGTATGTATCCTCGCCTATGGGAAGCAAGTGGTGTCTCTTATTCGAAGTTGATTGATCGATTAATTCAGTTAGCTTTAGAAAGATATCAAGATAAAAAACAGAATAAAACTTCCTATGAATCAAAACTTTTAGATAAATAATAAAAGGATTTTTTATAAAAAACAATCCGCAACCCACAATTTGACATTAAAAACCAACAATCAAAGAGGTGGTTTGTAAAGAAACAAGCTTCTGATTTCGACCAATAGGGGTCACTTAGTTCACCAGGCTTTACCCAAATTGCCCATAGTGACTTCGTTAACTCCCAAGGTTGATACGAAGGACATATCCTATGTATTTTATTAATTATGGTTTGTATTTGTCTTACCTATCCGTTGCTCAGTTGCTTGTAGAATTGTTTTTAACATTTCTATGTAAGGTATATTAGCAATCTCTGCCATCTTGGCCAGATGACCATCCCAGCACCAACCTGGGTTGGGATTTACTTCCAGGAGTTTTGGGTTACCATTAGCATCGAGTCTCCAGTCAAATCGACAGTAATCTCTACATTCTAATCTCTCCGATAACTTTAAACAGCATTCTATAATAAATTTTTCTACATTTTCGGGAAGGTTAGCGGGAATAGATTTTATATTCCAGTAGGGTGTATCCGGAAGCCACTTAGACTCATATCCGCAAATTTTGGGTAAATTTTCTGGCAGTGAGGAATAATCAGTCATAATCAGAGGCAATACGGTATAAGATTCAGGGGGATTCCCTATTATCCCCACGCTAAGGTCTTTTCCGGTAAGAAATTCTTCCACCAGAATAGGTTTCTCATAGCCAAATTTTTCCCTGATCTCTGAAATAGCGTTTACTAATTCTTCAAAACTATTTGCCACACTCCTTTGTGTAATTCCAAAGCTGGAGTCACCGAAATTAGGTTTTACCATTACCGGGAAATTAAAGGGTAATCCAAAAGTAATATCTTCGGGCTTAACAAAGAAAGCTTCGGGTACTGGGATTCCCATTTCTCTGGCAATTCCACGTACTAATGATTTATCATAACAGTAGGCCAGACATTGGGGTCCTGAGCCAGTGTAAGAAATGCTGAGCATTTCCAATAAGGAGGGTATATGAAGCTCTTTTTGTGCATCATTATTATAACCTTCATCACAGAGGTTAAAAGCAAAATCAATTTTTCCTTTCAATTTGGTTAATTCCTGAATCAAAGTATCGTGGCTATTCAGGTAGACAAATTGAAAATCTTTTAGTTCTCTTAATCCTGCTTTTAACTGATCTATAGTGTAAAAATCATCGTCATCAAAGACGGTAGAAGGTTTTAAAAGGTCTGGTTTATTAGGATCTCCTAAAATTACTGCCACATTCTTGGTTTCTTTTTTTAATTTAATTTTAACCGGAGTCCATAGTTTTTTTTCTACTGCGGTAACAATTAGGCATTTTTCCATCATACCTAAATCTTGATTTCGCTTGGAATCAGGAGAAATTTGCCCTTGAAAAGTTATATTACTGAAACCTGCTGTTTCCAAGATTCGGGTTAAATTTTCTTTAGAGTAGAGCCTTTCAGCGTAGAATTGATCTGCTATAACACCTTTTTCGGTGTGAGTAATAACTTCTCTTGATATTAAACGTTGTTTATCAAGAGAAAGTGAGCGTTCTCTGCAAACAAAATGTTTTTTATCCATCCACTCCCAAGACCTGGCCTGAAAATTATTCCTTAAGTAATCTCCATCAGTGACCTCAATAAGAATCTTTCCCCAAGGTTTTAAAACTCTAAAAACTTCCTTTAGTACTCTTAAATCATCCTGGGTAGTCTCGAAATAGCCAAAACTATTTCCTAATATCATTACCAAATCAAAGGAATCGGTCGAGGAGGGGATTTTACGAGCATCACCTTCTCTAAATCTAATATTTAAATCTTCTTTTCTTGCAGTTGTTTTGGCTTTTTGGATGAGATAATGGGAGCGGTCTAATCCTTCAATATTTTTAAAATTTCTTCTAGCTAGTTCGAGGGAATGTCTACCCTGTCCACAACATAAGTCAAGAATTTTGTCATCTGGTGAGAGGTTAAGAATTTCTAAAAATAAGTCAATTTCGTGAGAAGTTATATTCAGGTCATTTATTATGTCGGCATCAGTCCTCAAGTAAAGGTAATTAAAGATGCGACTCCACCAGTCCGGGCGAACATATTCTTCCAGATCAGGCACCGGACCTAAAACTTTTGTGCGGTCTTTACCATTTTTCTTTCGCTGCGGAGGTTTATCCAAAGTTGTTTTTTGTTGATTCATATTTATTTATCTCTCCTCTATAATTAAAAATTACATATAATATATATATATGCATCTGCTATAATTATTAATAAAAATCTCTTTATTTTTTTGCCCTTAATATATTTATATTCTGTCTACAAATATATCAAAATATTGGAAAAAGTCAATAGCTAAAGACTTAATATTTAACAAAAATTAATAATTATTTTTCAGAATTTTAAAATTTTTGTTTGACAGAGTAAAATTATCGTGTTATAATTTTTGAAAAAGTAATACTAAAAGGAGAGACTAATGTCTGAGGTAGTCCGTTTTGGGGTATCACTGGAAAAAGAACTTTTAGATAAATTTGATCGACTTATTAAAGAGAAAAAATACTCCAATCGTTCGGAAGCGATTAGAGATTTAATTAGAGAGAATCTGGTAAAGAGAGAGTGGGTAGATGGTAAAGAAGTAGCCGGAGCAATTACTTTAGTCTTTGACCATCATAAAAGAGACCTGGTAAATATTCTAACTGATATCCAGCATGATTTTTATCGGATAATTATATCCAGCCAACACATTCACTTAGATCATAGTAATTGTTTAGAGATAATAGTAGTAAGAGGAAAGCCGACCGAAGTGCGGGGACTGGCTAATAAGTTAAAATCAAATAGAGGAGTAAAATACGGAGCATTGTCTATAGCTACCACCGGGAAGGAATTAGTATAAAAATAGCTAGTTTGCGTTTTCGATTACCAGGAGTCAATTATTTAATTAAGGTTGATAACCTTATATTTTTTTGTCTGATGCGTAGCACGAAAATGAAAATAGTATATATAGCGTATAGCGGGTAGCGTTTAGCGTATAGAAGTAGGGGCTTGATTTATCAAGCCCGTAAAACTCGGGTCGAATAAATTCGACCCCTACATTAAAAACAATTGAATAATTGAACAATTAATAAAAATACAGGAGGAAAGTATGAAAGATTTTAGAGCTAAAGTTATTACGGTTTTATTTTTTGTGACAATGTTTTTATTGGGTTTAATAATTTCGGTAAGTGCCCATTTCGGAATGATAATCCCTTCAGATGATATGATTACCCAAGAAGATAGTAAAAATATTGCTTTAACAGTACAATTTATTCACCCCATGGAAGGGGATTATATGAATATGGCTAAACCAGTGCAATTTGGGGTACTCATCCAAGGGAAGAAAATTGATTTGCTAAATACACTCCAGGAGAAAAAGATTAATGATGGTACTACTTGGGAGGCTAATTACCAGATAAAACGTCCGGGTGACCACATCTTTTATGTAGAGCCTCAACCCTATTGGGAACCAGCGGAAGACTGTTTTATTATTCACTATACTAAAGTGATTGTAAATGCTCTGGGCCTAGAAGTAGGTTGGGATGAAGAAGTAGGTTTAAAAACAGAGATAATTCCCTTAACTAGACCCTATGGTCTCTGGACAGATAATGTCTTTCAAGGGATAGTAAAAGTAGAGGGAGAAGCGGTTCCTTATACTAAAGTAGAGGTGGAATATTACAATCAGGATGGCCAGATTAAATGCCCTGCTGACCCTATGATTACTCAGGTAATAAAAGCCGATCAGAATGGTGTATTTACTTATGCTATGCCCAAAGCAGGATGGTGGGGGTTTGCTGCCCTCAATGAGGATAGAGAGAAGATAAAACATGAGGAAGAAGAAAAATCGGTAGAAATCGGAGCAGTTCTCTGGGTCAAAACTTATAATATAGAATGAATTATTCGGAGGAAAAATTTATGCATATTTCAGAAGGTATATTATCTGCGCCAGTATTAGTTGCGGGGGCAAGCTTGACTGCTACAGCAGTAGGCTATGGTTTAAAAAAGATGGCTTATAAGCAAATGCCTAAAGTAGCTATTCTTTCCTCTGTTTTTTTTGTGGCTTCCTTAATCCATGTCCCTATTGGTCCATCAAGTGTACATTTAATTCTAAATGGAATTATAGGGCTATTGTTAGGTTGGGCAGCTTTCCCAGCGATATTGGTGGCCCTTGCTTTTCAAGCTATACTTTTTCAGTTTGGGGGGCCTACTACTCTGGGGGTAAATACTTTTACTATGGCCTTCCCAGCTATCATCTGTTTTTATCTCTTTAATCGAGGCATTAAGGGTAAAAATAATTTTTTTGCTCTAACTTTGGCTTTTATTTGTGGATTTTTATCGGTATTATTAAGTGGAATAATGGTGGCAACTGCACTACTCTTTACCGGAGAGCAGTTTATGCAGGTAGCCAAATTAATACTAATTGCCCATCTACCGGTGATGATTTTAGAAGGGATATTGACAGTTTTTTGTGTAGGATTTTTAAGAAAAGTTAGACCAGAGATATTAGATTTAGATGCTTAATAACCAGAGTAAGTTTTAATTACCTAGATATTATTTAGATTATACCGAGCAATAAAATATAAGAAAGATTATATTAAGGAGACGAGATGAAAGGAAGATTATATTTAATTTTAATATTTTTATTTTTAATCATTATAGTAATAAATATCCCGATCTTTGCTCACAAAGTAAACATCTTTACTTATGTAGAAGGAAATAAAGTCTATACTGAAAATTATTTTAGTGATGGTACAAAATGTGTAAGTTCAAAGATGGAAATATTTGATAACCAGGGAAATAAATGGTTAGAAGGTTTGACTGATCAGGAAGGGAATTTTTCTTTTGAAATTCCTCAAGAAGAAGGAGATTTAAAGATAGTACTTACTGCCAGTATGGGACATCGGGCAGAATGCATCATTCGAGCTGATGAATTAAGAAATACCACCGGATTAGTCCAGGAAAATTTAAAAGAACCTACTTCAAAAGAATCTACTGAAAGCATCTTGGTATATAAGATGGGTGAAGAAAATAAAGTTGTTTCCCCTGAAATATCTTCACAAAATTTAAAAGAGGTTCAGTTACTAATAGAAAATATTCTGGATGAAAAATTAACTCCGGTTATGAGAGAGATTAAGAAATCTCAAGAGGATAAAATTTCTCCTACTGAGATAATCGGCGGTATAGGTTATATATTTGGTATTTTTGGAATTATTGCTTACTTTTTAAATCGTAAAAAATGATTTAGAATATTTTTTCAGGTGGCTAATTTGATTAAAGAAAAATTTTCTGAAGGAGATTCCTTTCTCCATAAACTCGACCCGAGAGTAAAAATTATTGTCGCTTTATTATTTTCAGCAATTGTGGCGGTTACTGATCGATATACTCCCTTATGGGGGGATTTATTATTGGCGGCAGGATTAATAATTATAGCTAAACTAAAGATTAGAGAAGTAATTTTACGTCTTTTAGTAGTGAATAGTTTTATCTTGTTATTATGGATAATGCTCCCCTTTACTTTTTCAGGTGAAAAAATTTATATCTTGGACTCATTAGGTGTTTCCCGAGAAGGGATAAAATATGCTTTTTTGCTTACCATAAAATCTAACTCTATTATTTTAGTAGGTATTGCCCTTCTTTCTACCTCTTCGATATATAATTTGGTTCATGCCTTGCTTCACTTGTATCTGCCTGATAAACTGGTCCAGTTATCTTTTTTTAGTTATCGTTATATCCATACCATTCATTCTGAGTATATTAGATTAAACAATGCCTTAAAGGTGAGAGGTTTTAAAGCCCAGACTAATTTCCATACTTATAAGACTTATGCTTATTTAATCGGGATGATGTTAGTTCGGAGTTATGATCGTTCAAAGAGAGTATATAATGCTATGCTCTGCCGGGGATTTAAGGGAAAATTTTGGACTTTAAATCATTTTAGTTTCAATAAGTCTGATTTTATTGGTGGAATTGTGATGATAAGCTGTATTATAGGATTAATGTTATTCTAATGAAAGAAAAAGAACCGATAATAAAACTCGTTGACCTTTCTTTTGCCTATCCCTACCGGGATTATGTTTTTAATAAACTAAATTTTAATTTTTATCAAGGAGATAGAATTGGTTTGCTTGGACCTAATGGTAGTGGGAAGACCACTCTCTTCCAACTTATTATGGGACTTTTAAAACCAAACGGAGGGAAAATAGAAATATTTGGGAAAAAAAGAAGAACAGAAAACGATTTTATAGAAGTTAGAGAAAAAATTGGTCTTCTTTTCCAGGACCCAGATGACCAATTATTTAGTCCTACGGTTGCTGAGGATATAGCCTTTGGTCCTCTTAATTTAAGAAAGAGTAATCAAGAAACTAAAAAGATTCTGAAAGATACTTTAGAATTATTGGGTTTATCTAATTTTGAAGACAGAATTACTTATAATCTTTCTTATGGGGAAAAAAGATTAGTTTCTATGGCTACTGTATGGGCTATGCAACCTAAAATTTTACTTCTTGATGAACCAGTGACTTGGCTGGATGAAAAAACTATTGCCAAGATGATTCAAATTTTAAATAATAATCCCTACCTGTCCTATATAATTATCTCCCATGATAAAAAATTTTTAAAAGAGACGACTAATTGTATTTACCTGATGGATAATGGAAAGATAAATAAGATCTAGTTTTTTCGGTTTCCTTTTTCGGTTTTCTAACCTTTTATCATCTTTCATCTACAAAAATTCTTATTTTTATTTTCGGAATATATTTGTTATAATGAAATACACTATTTCTTTATGAAATGTGATTCACGTGATACGAGATACAAAATGGAGGGAAGAAAAAATGAAAATTGGAATTGTAGGCCTGCCTTTAGTAGGCAAGACTACTCTATTTAATCTCCTTACCGGGCAACATAAAGAGGTTTCTATTTATTCTTCAAAAGGTACTAAAAATATAGGGATAGCTAATGTTTATGACCAGAGAATAGATTATTTAAGTTCCCTTTATCATCCCAAGAAGACTACTTATGCTACCATCGAGTTTATAGATATTGGGGGAATTTCTCCGGAATTGCCTTCCAAAGAGAAGGCAGAAATATTTAGTCTTATTCAGGATGCCGATTCCCTCTTATTAGTGATTAGATTGTTTGAGGATCTAGCAGTGGCCAGTGAAAAAGACCCTATGATTCAAATAGAAAATTTAAGATATGAGCTCTTACTTAGAGATTTGGAGGTAGTAGAAAATCGATTAGAGCGTCTAAAAAAATCTAAACAGAAATTAAATCACGAAGAATTAATAGAAATGGAGATTTTAGAGAAATGTAATCAAGGCCTGAGCGATGATCAATTTCTTTCTAATCTTGAATTTACCGAGGATGAAATGAAAAAAATAAGTGGCTTTAGTTTTTATACTTTAAAACCAATAATTGTTGCCCTGAATCTTAGCGAAGAACAATTTAAAACCAAGTTATATCTTCAAAAAGAAAAATTAGATCAATTCCTTAAAGATAATAATATGGCGAGTATTAATATTTGTGGAAAAATAGAGATGGAAATAAATCAATTGGAACCAGAAGAGAGAAAATTATTTTTAGAGGATTTGGGATTAAAAGAAACGGGGATTGAAAGATTGTCACGAGTATGTTATGAACATTTGGGGTTAATATCATTTTTCACTGTAGGTGAAGATGAAGTTAAGGCTTGGACTATTAAAAAAGGTACCATAGCCAAGAAGGCTGCTGGAAAAGTGCATTCAGACATAGAAAGAGGTTTTATCCGAGCAGAAATAGTAAAATACCAGGATTTAGTTAATCTGGGTTCTATGTCTAAGATAAAAGAAAATGGATTATTAAAAATAGAAGGGAAAGATGCCCTAATCGAAGATGGTAATATCATTAATTTTCGATTTAATGTTTAAAGCAAGTTTTTTTTGTTTAGTTGACAAAAATATTTTTTTATATTATTATTATTACTAATATGGTAGTTTTAATAGTAATTAAATGAGGTGGTTTTATGAGGCTTTCTACTCGAGCAAGATATGGAACCAGATTTATGTTGGAGTTAGCTTTAAATTTTGATCAGGGGAATATCTTTTTAAAGGATATTGCCAAAAAGGAAGAGATTTCCGAAAAATATTTAAGTCAATTGGTTATCCCTCTTAAAGCAAGTGGGTTGATAAGTTCTTCTCGAGGAGCTCATGGGGGGTATAGGTTAGCTAAGTCTCTTTCACAAATAACTCTTAAAGATATCATACAAGTTCTGGAAGGGAATTTGAGCCTGGTAGAATGTGTAAAAAATCCTTCTGTTTGTTCTCGAGTTTCCAAATGTGTAACCAGAGATATATGGGAAAAGTTAGATGAAACAATTTCTGGGGTGCTCAGCTCTGTTACTTTAGAGGATTTAGTAAATTTGCAAAACAAAGCAAATTAATGGTGACTGTTGTACTACATTATTACTCTGATAAAGGAGATAAAATTTATGAATATATTATCAGTAATTGGCCATACACCACTGGTTAAATTTAATAATTTAATTGAAAATTCCAAAGTAAAAATATTTGGAAAACTGGAAGGTTGTAATCCTGGCGGTTCAATTAAAGACCGTCCGGCTTATTATATGATAAAAAAAGCGGAAGAGTCAGGAGAACTTAGCAGAGAAAAGATAATATTAGAGCCTACTTCAGGAAATACCGGAATTGCTCTGGCTATGATAGGAGCAGCAAAAGGGTATAAGGTAAAACTTTGTATGCCCGAATGTGTTAGTGTAGAGAGACGTAGAATTATCGAAGCATTTGGAGCAGAAATAATACTTACTCCCGCCAATGAATCTACCGACGGATCGATCCGAAAGGCTCATCAACTTATTTCTGAAGAACCCGATAAGTATTACATGCCTAATCAATTCGAAAATGAGAATAATGTTCTGGCTCATTATGAGACTACTGGTCCGGAAATATTTTCTCAAACTAAGGGAGAAATAGATATATTTGTTGCTGGTATGGGAACTGGTGGAACTTTAATGGGAGTAGCTAAATATTTAAAAGAAAAGAAACCACAAGTTAAGATTGTTGGTGTTGAACCAATAGTAGGGCATAAAATACAAGGACTTAAAAATATGCAAGAATCAATTGTCCCCAAAATATTCCAGGCAGAGAAATTGGATGAGAAAATTACCGTCAAGGATGATCCGGCTTATGAGATGGCAAGGAAACTTGCTACTAAAGAAGGCATCTTTGTGGGTATGTCCAGCGGTGCGGCAGTTGCCGGAGCTTTTGAGGTAGCCAGGCAGATGCATTCTGGAATAATCGTAGTAATTTTGCCTGATCGGGGAGACCGCTATTTAAGCACTTCCTTATTTAGATCGATATGTGGAAAATGTCCACCATAAAGGGCTGAGTGCGAAAACGATAGACTAAATTTTGTTTTTTAGAGGCGAAAATATGACTTTAGAACAGTTAAAAAAAATTGAACTTAAGATTGGAGGAATGACTTGCGCTGTTTGTGTAAAAACCATAGAAAATTCACTCCAAAGACTGGATGGGATTAGAGAGGTTAATGTTAATCTTGCTGCTGAAAAAGCGTTTATTACTTATAATCCAAATATCATAACCCCAGCAGACCTAAAAAAAAATATAGAAGCAGCCGGATATCAATTTTTAGGAATAGCAGGAGAAGAAGCAGAAGATTTTGAAAAAATTTCGAGAGAAAAGAATTTAATAGAAAAACGTAGTAGGATTATGGTGGGATTTACTACCGGCATTCTTTTGATGATTCTTATGTATATTCCAATTAATTTACCCTTTCCAGTGGCCTATCTAATGTTATTAATTTCCACTCCTGTTTTTATTTATATCAGCTATCCTATTTTTAAGGCCGCTTATCGCTCTCTTAAAAATAGGAATCTTAATATGGATGTTATGTATTCTATGGGAATAGGAGTTGCTTTTATAGCAAGCCTTTTGGCTACTTTTAATTTTATACTTTCCAGTAAATTTTTATTCTACGAAACGGCAGTTTTTCTGGCCACCTTTCTTACCATAGGACGATATTTAGAGGCGAAGGCTAAAGTGAAGACCTCAGAAGCGATTAAAAAATTAATGGGCTTACAACCAAAGAAAGCTATAGTCTTAAGACCTAAAAATATGGAGCTGGAAATCTTATATTTTAGAGATTGTCCTAACTACAATAAGGCGATTGAACAAGTAAAAGATCTTTAAGGGAGCTGAATATTTCCGTTCCTATCAAGCTAACCGAAGTAAACCAAGAAAATTTTCAAGATTATCCTTTTTTTGGATCGCCAACTGTTTTAGTAAATAATAAAGATCTAGAAGGAAAGATTAACAAAACATTCAGCTGTAGAGTTTACCGTTTCAATCACCAAGATTTTACCCATCCTCCTAAAGATATATTGATTAGCAAATTACTCTCAATTTTTGAAGAAGAGGAAATATCTGTAGAAGAGGTAAAAATAAATGATATATTAGTGGTTAAACCGGGGGAAAAAATTTCCGTAGACGGCGAAGTTATTGATGGGGAAAGTTATATAGACGAGTCAATGATTACCGGGGAATCTATTCCGACTTTAAAAGAAAATGGTGATAAGGTTATTGGTGGAACTATTAATAAAAATGGGGTAATTAGATTTAGGGTTAAAAAAGTAGGAAGAGATACGGTACTATCTCAGATCATCAGGTTGGTAGAAGAGGCTCAAGGTTCAAAACCTCCCATTCAAAGAATCGCTGATAAAGCAGTGAATTATTTTATCCCCCTGGTATTAGCAATTGCTATTTTTTCTTTTATAACCTGGTATTTAATTCTCGGTAACACCCTGCTTTTTGCTTTAACTAGTTTAATTTCGGTTTTGGTGATAGCTTGTCCCTGTGCTCTTGGGCTGGCCTCTCCCACTGCGGTGACCGTTGGAATAGGTCGGGGAGCTGAACTTGGTGTTCTGATTAAGAATGGTGAAGCCCTGGAAATATCCGAAAAACTTACCACTATAATATTTGATAAAACTGGAACTCTTACTAAAGGGGAACCAGAAGTTACAGATATATCTAGTATTGGAATGGAAGATAAAACATTATTAAAAATTGTAGCCAGTGTGGAAAATAATTCAAAGCATCCTCTTGCCGAGGCAATTGTCAAAAAAGCAAAAGAGAGTGGGATCGAACTTCTTAGTAGTGAAAGTTTTAACACTTTTCGAGGAAAAGGTGTCCAAGCAAAAGTGGAAGGAAAAGAAATACTTATAGGCAATCGAATACTATTGAAAGAGAAGAATATTTTTTTATCTAAAGAAGTCGAAAAAAGAATTTTTCAACTTGAAAATGAAGGAAAGACAGTAATGTTGATTTCTTTTGATAATAAGATGGTTGGTATAATCGCTATTACTGATACCTTAAAAGGAACCACTAAGGCAGCAATTAAAGCATTAAAGGAAATGAAATTTAATATTTTTATGATTACTGGTGATAATATTAGGACTGCAAAGGCTATAGCCCAGCAAGCTGGAATTGACCATGTGTTAGCGGAAGTCTTGCCTCAAGATAAGGCTAAGGAAGTAAAAAAACTTCAAGAAAAAGGAGAGGTAGTTGCCTTTGTGGGCGATGGGATTAATGACGCACCAGCCCTTGCTCAGGCAGATGTGGGAATTGCTATTGGGAGTGGAACAGATATAGCTATAGAAAGTGGAGATATAGTACTTATAAAAGACGATCTCTTAGATGCAGTTGCAGCCATACAATTAAGTAAAAAGGTAATCTCAAGAATTAAACAAAATATTTTTTGGGCTTTTGCTTATAATGCTGCCCTTATTCCTGTAGCGGCAGGAATATTATATCCGTTTTTCGGAATTATTTTTAAACCTGAACTTGCGGGGTTAGCTATGGCGATGAGTTCTGTAACCGTGATAAGTCTTTCTCTGCTGTTAAAAAGGTATATCCCACCGGTAAAGAGGGGGGCAATACAAAAGGAGGTGACCAAAAATAGATGAAGTAATTATTTTTTTATTTTAATCACTACCTAAAAGATAGAATAAGTAGTATTATATAAAATAATTTTCCGAAACTGTTGGCAATATCTAAATATTAATTAAGGTAGGTTTAGTAATTGTTTTTTTAGTATATTAATAGAAAAGGAGAAAAGATGAGAAAAGCAAAGAAGATTAAATTAATTGGTTTATTTTTGGTTATTTTTGTAATGGTAATGAGTATGGCGAGTTGTAGTGGTAATAGGAGTAGTAATAGTAGCGAGAAGAGCGAGAGGTATGGTGTTAATATTACCGAAAAAAGAGTTGTCAATACAAAAGACATTCTTGCTAATCCAGATGAATATCTTGATCAAACAGTCAGATTGGAGGGGAAGATTGTCCGAGAGTGCCCCTCAGGATGTTGGTTCTTTTTAGAAGACGAGACAGGTACAATTTATGTAGATATTAATCCTTCAGGACTTAGTATTCCTCCCAAGGTAGGAAAAAAAGTAGTGGTGGAAGGTGTGCCAACGAATAGAAATGGGAGAATAAGTATTATTGGAAAAGGAGTTGAATTTTAATGAAATTCTTTGTTCTTGCTTATAAGAATTTAAAACGGAGAAAGTCTCGCTCTTTTTTAACTATTGGTGGAGTAGCAGTAGCAGTAGCAGTTTTAGTCTGTCTTTTAGGTTTTAATGCCGGGTATCAAGAGGCATTAACCTCCGATATCGATAAGATGGGATATCAAGTTGTGGTAACTGCCAAAGGTTGCCCCTATGAGGCAGCAACTTTGATACTTAATGGAGAAGCAGGTCTTAAATTTATGGATGAGGATATCTATAAACAAATAATCAGCGATCCTGATATTGATAAAATTACACCATTACTCGCACAGGTAGCTTATGACCCAGAAAAAGAAGATGGTAAAGGAGGTTTTAATAGTTATTTAGGAATTGAAAAAAGTTATATCGAACTTAAGCCTAATGTTCAGTTTAAATCTGGAGAGTGGTTCTCAAGTGAGGATGCCAATGAAGTGATTATGGGATATGATGCAGCAGAATCAGAACAAAAAACAGTGGGAGACAAAATTTCTATCCCCAATAAAGATGTAACTTTAATTATTGTAGGTATCTTTGAAAGAACAGCTACCCAGGAAGATGGAGACATATTTTTACCTTTAAAAACAACTCAAAGAATCTTTGAGGTGGGTGGCAAACTGACCGGTATCGGCATTAAGCTAAAACAAATTGAGAAGATTTCAGAATTTGAAGAGAGACTTTATCCGATGGCAAGTATCCAAGTAATAAGTATGAGTCAAGTTAAAGGGACAATTTTAAATCTAGTAAATTCAGCTAAAATTTTAATTATGTCTGTGGCCTTTATTGCCATATTTGTAGCTATTATTGGGGTTATTAATACTATATTAATGAGCGTCTTTGAACGGACACAAGAAATAGGTATTATGAAGGCAATAGGTGCTTCAAAATTAGATATATTTAAATTAATCTGGATAGAAACACTCATTATTTGTACTTTAGGTGGCATCTTTGGTTCGATTGTGGCTATTTTTGGTGGAAATTTTACTGAACTTCTGGTAAGAAAAGTAATGCCTTATGCCCCGGGAGGTAAATTACTCTTGATTACTCCAGAACTTTTACTATTTTCTTTCTTTGGAGTAATAATTATTGGAATAATTTCCGGATTGTATCCGGCATTTAGGGCTGCTTCAATGAGACCTATTGAAGTAATAAGGAGTGGAGAATAATGAAAGATTTCGCCATAAGAGCTAATAAATTAAAAAAGATATATTCCTCGGAATTCGAAAAAATAGTTGCTTTAAAAGAGATAGATATAGAGATTAGGAAAGGCGAATTTGTTACCATAATGGGACCATCGGGGGCAGGAAAGACTACCTTCCTAAATTTAGTTGGATGTTTAGATAGGCCCACTTCTGGTAGATTAGATATTTTAGGGTGTAACCCTATAGAACTTAATGAAGGAAAGCTTAGCCGTATCCGAGTTGATAAAATTGGATTTGTATTTGAGGAGTTTTTCTTAATTTCCTCTTTAAATGCATTAGAAAATGTTCAATTACCTTTAATCTTTGCTCGAAATTACAAAAATAATAATAGATCGAGTACTCTTTTAAAAAGAGTAGGATTAGATCATAGGTTAACTCATTTTCCTAATGAGTTAAGCGGGGGAGAATTACAACGGGTAGCTGTAGCCAGGGCTCTAGTTAATAATCCTCAGATTCTCCTTGCTGATGAGCCTACCGGGAATCTGGATACTAAGAATGCTCAAGGACTTTTTGATCTTTTCCGAGACCTTAATAAAGAAGAAGGTTTGACTATTATAGTTGCAACCCATAATGTTAGGTTAGGTTATTCAACTGACCGGGTTATTCACTTAAATGATGGAAAAATAGAACAGGATGAAAGGTTGGTAAAATAAGATGGAAGCTAAAGTCATTTTGGAAGCGAAAAGTTTAAAAAAATATTATCAGAGAGGCTCAGAGATGGTCAGAGCTCTCGATGGAGTGGATTTTAAAATTATGGAGAGGGAAATTGTTTCCATTGTTGGTCCATCTGGTTCAGGGAAGACTACTTTAATGAATCTGATTGGTTGTCTTGATAAGGCTTCAGCAGGAAGCCTAAAAATAGGTGATACTGAGGTTACCCCTCTGGGGGAAAATGATTTAATAAAGATCAGAAGGGAAAATATTGGTTTTGTCTTTCAAAGGTTTTACTTAATTCCAAACTTAACGGTTAGAGAAAATATAGAACTACCTTTAATTTTTGCCAAGAAGAGTATCAATGAGAAAAAATTATCAGTGTTGTTGAAAGAAGTAGGGCTTGAAGGGAAAGAGAGAATTCAGATAAAATATTTATCTGGGGGGGATAAGCAACGAACAGATATTGCCCGGGCCTTAATTAATGATCCCAAGATACTTATTGCTGATGAACCTACTGGTAAATTAGAGACAAAAGTTAGAGGGCAAATTCTAGAGCTTTTTAAGAGTTTAAGCGAAAAAGGTCTGGCCATATGTATTGCTACCCATGACTTAGAATTAGCTCAGGCTACTCAAAGGATAATCCATCTCCAGGATGGGAAGATTGTTCCAAAGGAGAAATCTGATTTATATTATTGATAAAAATTTATCTCAAAAAAGATAAATAAAAAGGAGAAAATTATCTCAAAAAAGATAAATAAAAAGGAGAAAATTATGTCCGTTAAAAGTATAATAATTTTTTTTCTGGTAGGAGTTATAGTTATATTGGTAGGTATTTTGGTATTTAGCAATATTCCAAGCAAACTTTCTAGCGATATTCAAAACAAATCTTTACTCCAACCAAAGCTTCTGGTGTCAGAAGAAGAATGGGATTTTGGGAAGGTAACCCGAGGCGAAAAGCCCACCCATATTTTTATGGTAAAAAATGGGGGAGAAGGGGAGTTAATTATTGGAGGACTAAAAGAATCTTGCCCCTGCATAGAGGCTTCAATTTCTAATTCTATAGTTCAACCGGGAGAATCAGCTGAACTTAAAGTATCCTATGATACTACTGATTATGTGGGAAAAGATGAAAAACATCTCCATATTTATTCGAACGATCCTCAGGTACCAGATAAATGGATTAGCTTATATGTTGAAACAGAAGTGTTACAAATACCAGATCTAACACCTAATTTACAGGACTAAATTAAGAGAAAAAGGGCTGGATTTAATTTAAAGTTAAATCGAGAATCCTACAAGGGGAAAAATAAATGAATATAGTGGAAGAAATTGCTAAACTAAAAAAAGAAAAAAATGCCATTATTCTAGTCCATAATTACCAGAGACCAGAGATTCAAGATATTGCCGATTTTTTGGGTGATTCGTTAGGATTGGCAAAACAAGCTGCAGAGACAAAGGCCAGAATAATTGTTTTTTGTGGTGTACGTTTTATGGCAGAGACTGCCAAGATACTTTCTCCCGGAAAGATGGTTCTTCTCCCCAGGAAAGAGGCAGGATGCCCCATGGCAGATATGATAACTGCTGAGGATTTAAGGAGATTAAAAAAGAATCATCCTGATGCGAAAGTAGTTTCCTATGTCAACACCAATGCAGAGGTTAAGGCTGAATCGGATGTTTGTTGTACCTCGGCTAATGCGGTAAAAGTAGTAAAGAATATTGGGGTAAAGAAAATAATCTTTACCCCCGATAAAAATCTTGCTGCCTATTGTCAGAGATTTACAGATAAGGAGGTAATTCCCTGGGATGGATATTGTCATGTCCACGAAAAAATAACCGAAGAAGAAGTACGATTGGCTAAAGAAAAACTTCCTGATGCTCTTCTTCTGGTCCACCCAGAGTGTAAGCCGTCAGTTATTGATCTTGCTGATGAGGTGTTATCGACCAGTGGGATCTTGAGCTTTGCCAAAAAATCGGATAAGAAAAGATTTTTGATAGGAACAGAGGAAGGATTAATCTACCGATTAAAAAAGGAAAATCCGGGGAAGGAGTTTTATACTGCAGGTACAGCGAAGATGTGCCGAAATATGAAGCTAACTACACTAAATGATGTATATTTGTCACTAAAGGAGGAACGTTATCCTATCGAACTGGCAGGAGAAATAATTAAATCTGCTCAAAAAGCATTAACGGCGATGTTGAAATATGTCTAAAGAAAAAGTTATTGTAGGAATGAGTGGCGGAGTTGATTCATCTGTTGCTGCTGCTTTACTTAAAGAAGAAGGTTACGAGGTTATAGGGGTGACTATGAAAATATGGGATGGAGGGATTATTTCCAAAGAAGGTGCTCACCACGCTTGTTATGGTCCTGGCGAGGAAGAAGATATTAAAGATGCTCAAAAAGTAGCGGAGATATTGGGAATACCCTTTCACATAGTTGACTTGAAACAGGAATACAAAACTGATGTTTTGGATTACTCTTCTCACGAGTACCTCTCCGGAAGGACTCCCAACCCCTGCATTAGGTGTAACCAGCGGGTAAAATTTGGCGCTATGGTTAAAAAAATCTATGACAGTGGGATTGAGTTTGATTATTTTGCTACTGGTCATTATAGTCGCTTAGAATATGATAAGGTACAACATCGGTATCTTCTCAAAAAAGGCAAAGACTTAAAAAAAGATCAGTCTTACTTCCTCTACTCTCTATCGCAGGGGCAGCTTGGACATACTCTATTCCCCATTGGGGATTATACTAAAGAAGAAGTAAAAAAAATAGCACGAGATTCGGAGCTTGGCATTAATGATAAGCCAGAGAGTCAGGATTTTATCACTGGTGGTTATTCCTTTCTCTTTAATAAAGTAAAACGATCTGGACCTATTCTTAATAAGCAAGGTAAGGTTTTAGGTAGACATAAAGGAATTCCATTTTACACTATAGGTCAACGCAAAGGTTTGGGAATATCAAACGGGGAGCGGTTATATGTAACTGCCATCGACCCAGAAAGGAATGCCATTGTGGTAGGCACAAAAGAAGATTTGCTGGGAGACAAACTTATAGCTTCTAATTTAAATTGGATAGCTATAAAGAAATTTGAGAAATCTATTAAAGTAAAAGCAAAGATAAGATACCGCCATAAGGAAGCTGAGGTAGAAGTAATTCCTTGGGATAAAGAAAAAATTTATGTAAAATTTAGAGAACCACAAATGGCAATTACTCCAGGGCAAGCGATAGTTTTTTATGATGGAGATATAGTAGTTGGTGGTGGAGTGATAGAAAAATGGATATAACAATGAAAGAAAAACTTGAACATTTAAAAGAGATTATAAAAGAGAAGGATAGTTTAATGATTGCATTTTCAGGAGGGGTAGATAGTTCTTTAGTTGCAAAGATTGCATATGAGGTATTAGCTAAAAAAGCACTGGCAGTAACCTTGACTTCAGATACTTTTTCTAAAAGGGAATTAGAAAGTGCAAAAATAATTGCAAAAGAAATTGGTATTACTCATGAGATTATAGAATCATCAGAACTTGGTAACGATGAATTCATAAAGAACCCTGAGAATAGATGTTACTATTGCAAGAAAGAGGAGGCTATAGTTTTAAAAAAGATAGCAAATGAAATTAGAATAAAATATATCGCGGATGGCGTAAATCTATCTGATTTTGATGAACATAGGCCAGGTATAAAGGCATTGGATGAAGAAAATATCATCCATCCTTTAGTTGAGGCAAGAATTAAAAAGTCAGATATCAAAGCAATGGCAAAGTTTTTAGGATTATCAAACTACAATTTGCCTTCCACAACTTGTCTGTCATCCAGAATTCCCTATGGCGAAGCAATAACTATCGAAAAATTGAAAAGAATCGAGGAAGCAGAATCATTTATTCTATTTTTAGGATTCAGGCAGGTAAGAGTAAGGTGTCATAAAGATGTTGCGAGGATAGAAGTAGAAAAAGAGGAAATAGAAAAGGCTATTAATTTTAGAAAAGAAATAGTAAGAAGATTAAAAGAAGTCGGTTTCAAATACATTACCTTGGATTTGGAAGGATACAGATCAGGGAGTATGGACGAGATATTATGACAAATATGACAAAGGCGATAGGTTTGTTATCAGGCGGGCTGGACAGCACATTAGCAGTAAAGTTAATGATGAATCAAGGCATTGAAGTAACAGCCTTGAATTTTATCACTCCTTTTTGTACGTGCACCAAAAAGGGTTGTAGGCATGAAGCAAGTCGTATAGCAAAAGAGTTTGTAATTAAGATAAAAGTAATCGCCGTGAAAGAAGATTATATAAAGATGGTAAAAAATCCAAAGTATGGATATGGAAAGAATATAAACCCCTGCATAGATTGCAGGATATTCATGTTGAAGAAAGCAAAGGAATATATGGAAGAAATGAATGCATCTTTTTTATTCACGGGAGAAGTATTGGGTCAGCGCCCAATGTCCCAACGGAGGGAGGCGATGGCTCTCATAGAGAAAGAAGCTGGTCTGGAAGGTTTGATACTGAGACCACTCTCCGCTCAATTCTTGGAGCCAACGATTCCAGAGAAAGAAGGATTGATAGATAGGGAGAAATTGTTTGGGATAAGAGGACGCTGGCGAAAGCCGCAGATGAAGTTAGCAGAGGAACTTAACATAAAAGATTATCAATGCCCGGCCGGTGGTTGTAGACTAACTGACTTGCAATTTGCGAGAAAGGTGAGAGAGGCATTTGAGCATAATGAAGATAGTGTAGGAGATATGATCCTTTTAAGATATGGGAGACATTTTAGGTTACCAAGTGGTGTCAGGGTAATAGTTGGTAGAAATGAAGAGGAAAATTCGATAATATCCAGATTTGCTGAAGAAAAAGATTTGTTGATGGAAGTAGTAGGCTTTGGAAGCCCGATAACCCTTCTAAAGGATAGCTGTGATAAAAGAGATATTAAAATGGCTGCATCGGTTTGTGTTAGATACAGTAATTATAAAGGAAAAGCGGAAGTTAGGATAGGTTGCAGAGAAAGATGGAAAAAAAATCTTTTTATTGAGCCGATTAAAGAAGAATTTAAAAAATATCTAATTGGAGGAATCTCTACATGAATTTTGCTGAAATAAAGACAGATTTCCCAATTCTAAAAGACATAATTTATATGGATAGTGCGTCTACAAGTTTGACACCAGAGCCTGTTCTAAATGCAGTTTTAAAATACTATAGAGAATATAACGCAAACGTGGGACGAGGCGTTCATCGATTATCCCAGATTGCATCGCAGAAATATAAGGATGCGCGCAGAAAAGTTGCAGATTTTATCAGCGCGAATGAAGAAGAGGTCATATTCACGAAGAACACGACTGAAGCGATAAACACGGTTGCCAGTGGATTGAGATGGAAAAAAGGAGATAAAGTGGTGACAACCCTGCTCGAGCACCATTCTAATTTTCTTCCCTGGTTGAGATTAAAAAGTTTTGGAGTTGCGTTGGATATTGTAAAGCCAGATAAAAATGGAAAATTTAATGTATCAGATTTTGAAGAAATGATAGACGATAAAACGAGATTGGTTGCGGTAACGTATATCTCAAATGTTTTAGGAACGATAACTCCAATAGAAGAGATTTCCGCGATTTGTAAGAAGAAGAATGCTTTGTTACTTGTCGATGGTGCACAGTCTGTCCCTCATATACATGTGGATGTAAGAAATTTGGGATGTAATTTTCTTTGTTTTTCAGGTCATAAAATGCTTGGACCAAAGGGAACTGGTATTCTTTGGATGAAAGAAGATTTTTTTGATAGGCTTGAACCACTCAATTTTGGTGGCGGAATGATTGATGATGTCTCTCTAAATAGTTATGAACTGACGAAAGGTTATGAGCGATTTGAAGGTGGAACACCGAATATTGCAGGTGTAATCGGGTTTGGGAGAGCTATTGATTATCTGAACAAGATAGGTATGGACAAAATAAAAGACCATGAAGCGAAGTTAACAGAGAGGTTATTGGAAGGACTGTTAGAGATGAAGAGAGTAGAGATATATGGCTCCTTGAATTCAAAGGAAAGGATTGGTATTGTGTCTTTTAATATTAAAGGCCTGAATCCCCACGATGTGGCATTGATGCTCGATGAAGCCTCCAACATAATGGTTCGTTCTGGACATCTGTGTTGTATGCCACTGATGAAATATTTTGGACTTAAAGAAGGGGTGGTCAGGGTTTCTTTGTATCTATACAACACAGAAGAGGAGGTTGATACGTTTCTGGAGACGGTTAAGGAGATTGTGAAGTGTTAAAAAAGTTCAACTGCCTCAAATTTAATGCGAATAATTTCATCAAATCTAAACACGAGGTCGTGGAAGAATTACCCTTATCTATTTTTATCAATGGAAGGCATTTTGTAACCGCGATGATAAGCCCTCAAATGGTAAGGGAGTTTGTTATAGGGTATCTATTTTCAGAAAAAGTTATAAAAAATATTAAGAAGATAGAATCTTTACAGATAGAGAAGAATATTGCAAAAGTAATAATTAACAATCCTTTAAAAGTATTATCAGTAAAAAAACTAATCGTAAGCGGATGCGGTGGTGGATCTTCCTTCTTGGATGAATTGAAACTACCAAAGATAAGTTCTAACTTGAAAATTGATGTTAGTGATATATTTAGTGGCTTAAAATCTTTCTTAAATTCTGATTTGCACAGGATAACGGGAGGGGTGCATATAGTTGGGTTATTTCATAAAAAAGCTGTAATATGCATATCAGAAGACCTAGGGAGGCATAACGCTCTTGATAAGGTCATAGGTTGTGGATTGATCAAAAATGTCGATTTTAAAACGACTTTTGTGGTATGCACAGGAAGAATATCATTCGATATGGCACTGAAGTGTTCGGTCGCGAGCATTCCTATTATTGCATCGAGAGGCGCTACAACGAGTTTGGCAATCGAGATTGCGGAGAAGACGGGTTTAACGACTGTTGGGTTTGTGAGAGGAAGGAGAATGAATATATATACGAATGGGAAGAGGATATGCAGGATAGATACTCGAGACAGGTGATATTACCGAATATCGGGGAAGAAGGGCAGAAAACACTTTTAAAAAGTAAGATAGCCATCATCGGATGCGGTGCTCTTGGAACGGTTGTGGCAAATAATCTTGTTCGGGCAGGAGTGGGCAAAATATCAATTATAGACCGAGATTTTGTCGAATTAAACAATCTCCAGCGACAGATACTCTTCGACGAAGATGACATAGGTATTCCGAAAGCGGTTGCCGCTGCTGAAAAGCTGAAGAGGGTGAATTCTGATGTGGAGATAGAGGCAATGGTTAAGGATTTAAACCATCTGAACGCTGAGAAAATCATGAGTGGTGTAGATCTCGTATTAGATGGGACAGACAACATGCAAACAAGATTTTTAATCAACGATGTCTGTGTGAAAAGCCAGATTCCCTGGATATACACGGCTGCAGTTGGAACTTATGGGATGATGATGACCATCGTACCAGGGAGGACACCTTGCTTCAGGTGCTTCTTGCCCGATGTACCTGAGCCTGGTTCACTCCCAACCTGCGATACGGCTGGGGTACTTAACACCATACCGGTTATTATTGCATCGATCGAGAGCACAGAAGCGATAAAGATACTGCTTAAAGAGAATATGACTACAAATGCGGAGAGCAATTTGATATTTTACGATGTCTGGAACAACACTTTCGAGAAGATTGCGGTGATGCGAGATAAGAGATGCAGGTGCTGTGTCGAGCACAAGTTCGATTTCTTGAATGCGGCAAAGAAAGAGATCATAACTTCGCTCTGCGGGAGGAATGCCATCCAGATAACACCGGCAAAATCTGCAGACATCTCCTTCAAATCACTCGCAGAAAGATTGAAACGATTAGGTGAGGTAAGGTTCAACAATTTTATACTCGTCTTTAAGGAAAGAGACAAGGAGATATCGCTATTCAAGGATGGGAGGGCAATCATAAAGGGAACAGACGATGAGAAGGCGGCTCGCTCCCTTTATGCAAGGTATGTTGGAATATGAATTTTTTGCTACATCAGATATTCTTATAATAATAATACTAATCTTGGAGGGGTAATGAAACTTTCTACCAGGGGGCGTTATGCCTCGAGAGCAATGTTGGATTTAGCACTAAATTATGGAAAAGGGTCTGTGTCACTGAAGAATATAGCCAGAAGGCAAGAAATCTCAGAAAGATATCTTGAACATATAATGATCGTCCTCCTGTCTGCAGGTTTAGTACAGAGTACGCGGGGATCACACGGAGGATTCAGTTTAGTAAAATTGCCTAAAGAAATTAAATTGAGCCAGATAATTCAAGCCGTGGAAGGGTCAATTTCACCGGTGGCATGTGTTGATGACCCAAAACTATGTAATCGGGTTGATGCGTGTGTCACTTACGAAATTTGGAAAAAACTAAAAAAAGCAATGTTAGAAGTCCTTGATTCAGTAACCTTAAAAGATATGGTTAAAATGCAAAAGAAGAAATTATCCAAGCAAAAAGATCGAATGTATTACATTTGATGGAAAATTTGATGACTAAAAAGGAAAAGGAGGAAATAAAATGACTAAAATTGCAAATAATATAACTGAGTTAATGGGAAATACCCCATTAGTAAAATTGAGTAAAATAACCAAGGATGTAAAGGCAGAAATTGTCGGAAAACTTGAATTTTTTAATCCCACTGGAAGTGTAAAGGACCGAATTGGAGTAAGTATGATTACAGAAGCAGAGAAAAAAGGTCTTCTGAAAAAAGATTCTATAGTTGTTGAGCCAACAAGTGGAAATACGGGCATTTCCTTAGCCTTTGTTTGTGCGGTTAAGGGGTATAGATTAGTTCTTACGATGCCTGATACAATGAGTATTGAGCGAAGGAAAATACTTGAGGCATTTGGCGCTGAAATAGTTTTAACTCCAGGTAGTGAAGGAATGAAAGGAGCAATTAAAAAGGCAGAAGAAATTGTGAAAAAGAATTGTAAAGCATTTATGCCTCAACAATTTAATAATCCTGCTAATCCTGAGATTCATCGGAAAACTACAGCTTTAGAAATCTGGGAAGATACAGATGGTAAAGTGGATATTCTTGTTTCTGGAGTAGGAACTGGTGGGACAATTACAGGTGTAGCTGAAGTAATAAAAAAGAGGAAACCATCATTTAAAGCTATTGCTGTTGAACCTGCTAATTCTCCTGTTCTTTCTGGTGGAGAACCTGGTCCACATAAGATTCAAGGGATTGGTGCTGGCTTTGTGCCAGGTGTTTTAAACAGGGATATTATTGATGAAATAATCAAAGTAACTAATGAGGAAGCTATGATTTGTGCTAGGCGACTTGCTAAAGAAGAGGGGATATTTGCAGGCATTTCTTCAGGAGCAGCAGTATGGGCAGCAATAGAGGTAGCTAAACGGAAAGAAAACAAGGGTAAACTTATTGTGGTAATTCTTCCTGATTTAGGTGATCGCTATCTTTCTACTGAACTTTTCCAATGATACGATTATACAAATATAAAGATATACATTTATGTGACATTTATATCCGTGCTAATTTGTATTTAGGAGGCGTGGTGGAAATGTTATGGATCATGGATGGCTCCGGTTGGGGCATAAATAATGAAAAATCTGCTCTTAGGAGCAAGTTAAGAGTATAAAGAAATGTGGTAGTGTAATTGTAATTTTTCGTGGTAAAAAAAGAAAGGAAACATCAAAATGACTAAAACAATAACTGAAATTAATGAAAAAATATCAAAGGGAGATGTAGTTGTAGTAACGGCAGAAGAGATAATTAATATTGTGGAGGAAAAAGGAGTTGAAGAAGCAGCTCAAGAGATAGATGTAGTAACTACAGGGACATTTGGCCCGATGTGTTCAAGTGGGACATATATCAATATTGGCCATGCAAAACCAAGAATAAAACTGGGAGGAGGGGCCTGTTATTTAAACGATGTCCCGGCTTATTGTGGTTTTGCTGCGGTGGATATCTATCTTGGCTGTACTCAACTTCCTGATAATGACCCTCGGAATAGAGTTTATCCTGGCAAGTTTGAATACGGAGGTGGACATGTAATTGAAGAGTTTGTCGCAGGTAAGGATATAAAACTTACTGCCACTGCCTATGGTACTGATTGTTATCCAAGAAAAAAATTGGAAACCTGGATAAACATTAAAGATGTTAATGAGGCTGTGCTTTTTAATCCGAGGAATGTTTATCAGAACTACAATGTTGCAGTTAATCTTTCTAATAAGCTCATCTATACTTATATGGGTGCCCTAAAGCCTGGATTAGGTAATGCTAACTATTGTAGTGCTGGTCAACTTTCTCCACTATTGAATGATCCGTTATATATAACTATTGGACTTGGAACTAAGATATTTCTTGGCGGCGGAGTGGGTTATGTGGCCTGGCAGGGAACGCAGCATAATCCGACAGCTAAAAGAAAGGATAACGATACTCCATGTGTTCTGGCAGGTACATTAGCTGTGATTGGAGATCTAAAACAGATGAAACCTGAGTGGTTGCGGGGAACGAGTTTCCAGGGATATGGAACAACACTCACAGTAGGAGTGGGGATACCTATCCCTATTTTGAATGAAGAAATCTTACGCTATACCGCAATTAAGGATAAAGATATCTATGCTCCAATTGTTGATTACAGCGAAGCATATCCGCAGGTTAAACCAGGGGTGCTTGGCGAGGTCTCTTATGAGGAGCTTAAAAGCGGTAAGATCGTTGTTCAAGATAAAGAAGTTCCCACCGCATCGCTTTCCAGTTATTCAAAAGCAGTAGAGATTGCTGAAATTTTAAAAGACTGGATTAAACAGGGGCAGTTTCTATTAACTGAGCCTGTGGCATCACTGCCTGGACCGGAGTCAGGGCTGACCTTTAAATTACTAAAAGAAAGACCAATTGAATAACAGATAAAAAGGATGTAGGGCTAAAAGGAAAAGTTATTTTCCTAACCATAGCCCTACATCTTCAGATAGGAGAAGTAAATGATTTCAAAAAGAATTGTTTTGAAATTTCCTCACCGGTTAGCTGACCAGCCCATTGTTTGCAACCTGGTAAAATACTTTGATTTAGAATTTAATATACTAAAAGCATATATTATACCTAAAGAAGAAGGGCTTCTTATATTAGGCCTTTCCGGGGAAGAGGGAAACTATAATAAAGGAATAAATTATCTCAAAGAATTAGGGGTAATAGTTCAATCACTGTCACAAGGTATTATCCAAAATAGTACCAGATGTACTCATTGTGGTGTTTGTATAACAGTTTGTCCGACCCAAGCTCTTATTCTTGACTCGCATACCCGAAAAGTTCATTTTTACGAAAATAAATGTATTGCATGTGAATTATGTCTACCTGCCTGTCCGTTAAGGGCAATGGAGGTTCATTATTAATGTTCAAGACTTTAAAAGAAGATATTCAAAATATATTTGCTAAAGATCCGGCAGCGAAGAACACATTAGAAGTAGTTCTTTGTTATCCTGGGCTTCATGCAATATGGCTTCATCGAATTGCCCATTGGTTTTACAGAAAGAAAATGTATACCATTGCCCGCATAATTTCGCATATTAATCGTCATATTACTGATATTGAAATACATCCCGGAGCCAAAATCGGAAGAAGATTTTTTATTGACCATGGTATGGGTGTAGTGATAGGTGAAACAACCGAAATTGGCGATGATGTTTTGATGTATTCAGGAGTGGTTTTAGGCGGAACAAGTTTAGAAAAAAAGAAACGTCATCCTACTCTGGGAAATAATGTTGTGATTGGTACGGGAGCAATAGTCTTGGGTGCAATAAATATTGGTGATAATGCAAGAATAGGTGCGGGCTCGGTGGTGGTTACTGATGCCCCTCCCAATACAACAGTAGTAGGAGTTCCTGGTAGGATTGGTTTGGGATTTAGTGCCAAGGAAATTCAAGCATTAGAACATGGCAAACTACCTGACCCTATAGCTGATGCTATTCGTTTTGTTATGAAAGAGCAAGAGAAGCTAAAGGAAAGGATTAAAAAATTGGAAACATTAGAAGGAATTACAAGGCATATAGACGAACACATAGATAAGAGGAAAAAAAGAAATAGAAAGTGCGTTTTTTAGTAAAGGTAAAGAGGAGTTTAGTAAAGGTGCAGGAATTTGATAAAAAAGTTATCTAGATCATAATGACTCTGCCCATCGCTTTTTATTTTGAGAAGAATTTTGAAGGAGATGATTTTAAATGGCTAACGATAATGTCCAGATGTGGGCCGATTTAAATATAAATCTAAAATCCCATGATATACTTTTGAATGCTTTGGGGCCGATTTTTCAAGAGGTCTATCTTTCCCAGAAAAACCGTCCAGCGGGAATGGGTTTTTATGATTTTGTGGTAGGCGATATTCATGGCATCCGAATAAAAGAACTCCGGGAACACGCTAAAAATGGCGGTAAAATAGTTGCGACTTATTGCGTCTTTGTTCCAGAAGAACTAGTCTGGGCAGCCGATGGGATTCCGGTGGGGCTGTGCGCCGGGACGCAATTCTCCGTCCCCATGGCGGAGGCAGTACTCCCTCGCAACACCTGTGCCCTTATTAAATCTTCCTTTGGCTTCAAACTGGGACGTGTCTGCCCTTACGTCCAGTCCAGCCACTTGATAGTAGGCGAAACTACCTGCGATGGTAAGAAGAAGATGTTCGAGATTCTGAATCAGTACCAGCCGGTCTATGTGATGGAAGTACCAAATAAGAAGACCGAGCGAAGTCGCCAGCTCTGGCAGGGCGAAGTCCTGGCCTTTAAGGATGTTGTTGAGAAATTGACTGGCAATAAAATTACAGCGGAAAAGCTCGGCCAGGCTATTGATATGGTGAACCAGCGCAGCCTTGCCCTGCAACGACTCTATAACTTACGTAGAGTTAGGCCGGTACCCGTCAGCGGCAAGGATGCTTTACTGGCCACCCAGGTTTCTTTCTATGATGATGTTAAGCGAGATACCCAGATGTTGAACGCCCTTTGTGATGAACTGGATAAAAGGGTTGCTGTGGGTCAAGGTGTGGCCCCAGCCAGTGCTCCTCGTATCCTGATATCCGGCAGCCCCATGGCGATCCCCAATTGGAAACTGCATCATATCCTCGAATCGGCCGGAGCAGTGGTAATTTGCGAGGAATCGTGCACTGGCACCCGCTTCTTCAGCGATCTGGTTAAACCTACTCCAGGCAATCTTGACGAACAGATTAAAGCAATCGCTGACCGTTACATGAATATCCATTGCGCCTGCTTTACTCCGAATGATGAACGTTTGGACGACGTGGTTAAACTAGCTAAAGAATACCAGGCGGATGGTGTGGTGCATTATAATCTCCAGTTCTGCCATACCTATGCTAATGAAGCCATCAAAATAGAGCAGCGCTTGGAAAAAGAAGGGATTCCTTTATTACGAATTGAGACGGATTATAGCGACGAGGATGCCGGTCAACTTAAGACCAGAATTGAAGCTTTTTTGGAGATGCTAAAACTCTGATGTACGCTGGACTGGATGTGGGATCCCGCACGATTAAGCTGGTAACCTTTGATACGGCGATCAAAGAATCCTTTATTATCGAAACAGGGGTGAATTCTTTATCACGCTGCCTGCAACTTATTTCTGGCAAATCCTATGAACGACTGGTGGTAACCGGTTACGGTCGCCACCTGGTCGCTCCGGTTTTGCAGGGAGAAGTGGTCTCCGAGATTAAAGCTTTTGCCATCGGCTCTCACTATCTATTCCCCGAGTGTTATACGGTGATCGATATCGGTGGACAGGATAGCAAAGTTATCCTGCTTTCGGACCAGGGAGAAGTGCGCAAGTTTGAGATGAACGATCGTTGTGCGGCGGGATCCGGTAAATTTTTGGAGGTCATGGCCCATAATCTGGAGGTAAGCATCGCTGAGATTGGGGATTTAGCTTTAAGCGCCACTAAAAAAATCACCATTAATAGCTTGTGCACCGTATTCGCAGAATCCGAAGTAGTTTCCCTGATCGCAAAAGGAGAAAAGCCCGGCGACATCGCCTTAGCCTTACATGAGGCGATAGTAACCCGCATAGTGACTATGGTAAGAAGAGTTGGCTTAAAGGAAAAAGGAGTTTTTGCCGGAGGGGCATCACTTAACAAGTGCCTGAGTAGGCTGTTGAACCAAAAATTAAGCACGGAACTGATAGGTCCAGATTCGCCACAAATTATAGGAGCTCTAGGTGCCGCTCTTTTAGCTAAACGTGAAGGGTAAGGAAAAATCGATTAAATATTAATAGAAACGGAACAATAAATAGCCCTTAAAATCATGATGGAGGTTAAATATGCCGTCTAAAGTTTTCTTAATCCAATCTGAGGGGTTGGGGAGAGGTGATGACCAGCTCGGTACAATGCTTATGGCCAACTTTTTACGCTTACTCGGGGAGAGCAAAGAGAAACCTGAGACCCTGGTTTTTTGGAATACCGGAGTCCGTCTGGTTTGTGAAGACTCGCATGTTCTGGGCCATCTCAAACGGTTGGAAGAGCAGGGTGTTGAGATATTGGCCTGTACTACCTGTCTCGAATATTTTGAGCTGGTAGACAAGTTGAAGGTTGGTAAACCGACAACCATGGTCAAATCGATTCAATCCATATTGAACTCAGAAATTGTCTGTTTGTAGTATGAAAATGGAAAATGAGACCCCATCATGCATCATACTAACCTTGAGCACGAAGCGATAGCTTTAGAGTCAGATACTAAAGTATTGGATGTTTGGTATCCCTTAAGAAAAGACTATCTTTAAAAAATGAAATTAAAACAAAAAAGAAGGAGATACTAAGATTTGAAGAT
>Ga0210051_1000196_pt1 | contig 49807 bp, 73 predicted proteins | sample CryGey092014_all_FD_185464 | JGI IMG/M metagenome (GOLD analysis project Ga0210051, IMG submission 185464) | Groundwater microbial communities from aquifer - Crystal Geyser CG23_combo_of_CG06-09_8/20/14_all (SPAdes) (version 2) | ecosystem: Environmental > Aquatic > Deep subsurface > Groundwater...
GAAGAAGGTGCTACTATAACTGGCGGAAGCACAGGTGGTTCTCTTGGAGAGGTTCTTGTAAAAGACAGAGAAGTTAGTTCTGTAAGCACAAAGAATTTAATTGTCGTCGGTGGAAGCTGTATTAATTCAGCTGCTGCTACACTTTTAGGTGGTGCTTATTGTACATCTGATTTCACATCTAAAACAGGTGTGGGCTCTGGTCAATATTTGATTAAGAGTTTCAGTAGTTCAACCTTGACAAACGAAGGCAAAATTGCTTTACTTGTTGCAGGTTATGACGTTGCTGACACTGTCAATGCTGCTAAGTACTTAACTACACAAACAGTTGATACAAGCAAAGAATACAAAGGAACTTCAGGTACAAGTGCTACAATTGTTGCGTAAATAGTTTAATTTTTATTTTTCTTTTTCTTTTTTTTTGAGAGTTAGTGAGAACTATGAAGATATAGAAAACTATATAAATCTCAAATTTTTATTATAATTATATACCCCCCAGGATTGCTCTTTAGCAAACCTGGGTTTTCATATCTAAACATTTATTAATTTTCTTTCTATAAAATTTTATGGATAAAGAAAAAGAGAGAATTATTATTTTTATTGATGGGAGTAATTTATATCATTTAGTAAAACAATTATGCCCAGATGAAAAACAAGCAGATTTTAGTTTTCCAAAATTTCTGAAAAAGATTGTCGGCAACAGAAATTTAGTAAGAGTTTATTATTACAATTGTCCATTAGATATAAGTAAAAATTTTGAAGCTTATCGTTCTCAGCAAAAATTTTTTGAAAAATTGAGAGAGATTCCAAACTTCAAATTGATTTTATGCAGAATGCAAAAAATTAAAATCAATGGAAAAATAATTTACCAAGTTAAAGAAGATGACATTCATTTAGCTGTTGATATGGTTAAACTTGCTTACAATAATGCTTATGATACAGCAATTTTGGTTTCTTCTGACGGAGATTTTGTTCCTGCGATTAATGCTGTGCAAGAGATAGGAAAGAAAGTTGAAAATATTGGTTTTGAACATAAATTCTCTTTTCACCTGAAAAAAGTTTGTGATAAATTCCTAAAATTAAAAAAACCAGAAGTTGAAGAATTTTTTGAATAAATTTTTTGAGAGTTAGTGAGAACTATGAAAAATCTTTTAAAGAAGAGAATTATTTTATTTTATGGATAATCTAAAAGAAAAGATTAAAAAAATTTTGAAAAAAAATAAAGTCAAAAAAGCAGGAATTTTTGGGAGCTATGCTCGGGGGGAAAATAAAAAAAACAGCGATATTGATATCTTGATTGAAGTGGATAAAGATTATAGTTTACTTGATTTAGCAAGAATGAAAATCCAACTTGAAAAAGCAATTAAAAGAAATGTAGATTTAGTTGAATATGCAACAATAAAACCTTTAATAAAAAATCAGATTTTAAAAGAAGAGGTAAGAATTTTATGAAAAGAAACCTGAATCTTTATTTTGAGGACATCCTTGAGGCAATTAAATTAATTAGAAGATATATTGAAAATTCTTCATTAGAAAAATTCAGAAGAGATATCAAACTTCAGGATGCAGTTATAAGAAGATTAGAGATAATAGGAGAATCAATGAAAAAACTCCCTGAAGAAATAAAAAATAATTATCCTTCTATCAGATGGGACGATTTTATCGCAAGCAGAAACTTTTTTGCACACATTTATTTTGGAGTTAATGTTGATAGGGTGTGGGGGATAATTAAAAATTACCTTCCTGATTTAGAGAGCGAAATTTTAAAGATAAAAAAGGATTTGTTAAAAAATGAGAAAAATAATTTCAAAACAAAGTGAGGCAAAAAGGCGAAAAAGAAACCAGATAATTGTTGGAATTATTTTAGTTGTTGTGATGTTCGGAAGTGTGTTCGGAGTTGTTGTTGGAAATTTTGGGACAAGTGAAAACAGCGACGATAAAATCATTTATAATGGTGTTGAATTTTTTAAGAGCAATAATTACTGGGTTGCGAATATTGGGGGTGTTGATTTTGTTTTTAGATATAACCCAAAAGAAGTCAATTATATTGACGGAGAAGTTGATAGTTTAAATAAATATATTGGGGAGCCGATTTATGTTTATTCAGAAGATGAAATTTCAAGATTGGAGATTTATCAGAACCTACAGAAAGTTGCCGGAAGAATTCAGGATGCCTGTTTTGAAAAATGCGAAAAGGATTTGCCTGTGAAAACATGCGAGGAGAGATTTATTATAATTCAGGAATCAAATGAAACAAATATTATCCAAAATGAAAGCTGTGTTTTTATAACAGGAAAAAAAGAGGATTTAGTCAAAATCACCGACGAGTTCTTGTATAAGGCAATTGGCTTGATAAATTAGATAATCTTTAAAAAGTAAATTAACTAGAAATTAAATGGCTGAGAAAAAGAAAACAACTAAAAAAAGGACAAGCAAGAAAAGAGTTTCTAAAAAGAAAGCAGATGAAGAAAAAGTTTGCGAGATATTTGAAGTTGAAGGAAAAGATAAAGAAAAAGTTGTGAAAAGTTGTGGGGATTTAGAAAGCAAACACGCGACTGCAAAAGATTTGAAAGAACAAAACAAAACATTAAGAAATGTGTTTATTGGGTTGGGCATGCTTGTCGTCGGATTTGTTGCGGTTATTTTATTCATGCAATCAATGAGCAAGTTTACTTATGAGAATACAAAATTTGAATTAACAAAAGAAGGAAAATTATTATTATATAAAACAAGTCTTCCTGTTTATTACCAAGGAGAAATTAGGGACTATAATTTTTTTCTTAGAAATGACCCGCGAAAATTAGAAGCAGTTGAATTTGATGGGAAAATTCGATTATTAAAAAATGTTGTAATTAATATGAGTGAGATGAAATGCGACGGCGACGAGGTTATTGCAATTGCAAATCTTGTGAAATTATGGAATGTCATCGGTGCTAATGTTATAAAAGATGAGGGTGCGACTTGTGATGAATTTGGAAGATATGTTTATCTGAATATTGCTGGGGGAAATGAGACGAAAATTATTGAAAACAGCGAGGCGTGTTATGAAATGACAATAAGCAATTGCAAAATACTTGAAGCAACTGAAAAATTTATGGTTGAAACATTTGTCGAGGTGAATAAAGTCAAGGGCAGGATTTCTTCTTTGGAATAAAGTGAGTCAGGTAAATAATAATAGCAAGAAGAGTTATTGAGAGAATAATTAATGTTGTGATTAATTTTGAAGAAGAACTTATTGTACTCCCGTAAAAATAGCCGATTAGAATCAGAATAAAAGCCCAAAGACCTGCACCCAACGAAGTAAATAAAATAAATTTAGATAATTTCATTTTTGAAAAACCTGCTGGAAGAGAAATTAACTGGCGAACTACTGGAATTAATCGTCCGACAAAAGTTGTTATTTCGCCGTGTTTTTGAAAATAATCGTCGGATTTTTTTAATTTTGCTTTGCTGAGAAAAAAGAACTTCCTGTGTTTTTCCAATAATAATTCAACAGCTGTTCTTCCAAGATAAAGTGCAAGAAGATAATTTATTAATGCACCGGCAAGGGAGCCCAAAAGCCCTGCAAGAAAAACAAATGCAAAAGACATTTTTCCCTGTGCGATTAATGCTCCTGCTGGAATTAAAATTACTTCGCTAGGAAAAGGAATAAAAGAACTTTCAAGAGTCATGCCTAAAAAAATTCCGGCATAACTAAAGGTGTTTATTATGGATAAAATTACAGAAACAAATGAACTCAGGATTTCCATATTTGTTTTTTAAGATATTTAAAATCAGAGAAAAAAGGAATTGACTTAATCTTGAAATATTTTACATTTGCAAACCATATTCCGACGACAAAAATCGTTGAGCCGAGCCACCAAAGAATTTTATGAGTTGCATCAAAAAAATCTGAAGAATTTACATACATCAGAGAAAGAACAAAAATCCTGATTATATTCAAGGCAAAAAAAGCCGCAAAAGCATAAATTATTGATTTACCTCGCTGTTTTATTTTTGGAGTTGATAGATTAAGGACAAGCAAAAGATAATATGCAGAGCCAGCGACGCATGCTTCGATAAATTTTATTTCAAAGCACGGGGGAATTAAAATTGAATTTCCAGAAAGTGTTGCTTCAAAAAAAATATTTAGAAGAAAATAGGAAAAATAAATTGTTAATGGAGTAAAGATAAAATAAAATAAATAAAGATTTGGAAAAGCAACTGCGAGGAGAATTGCATAACGCAGGATAATTGATTGAAATTTTTTCATTAAAGATTAAAGAAAAGAAGTTTAAATAATTTAAGAAGATTCTTGTGAAAACAAATTTTTTTCTAGATTGTTAATTATGCTTGAAATTTTCTCAAATTGGTCTAATCCATGCTCTCTTGCTTTTTTAATAAGGGCGGGAATTTCTCTCTGAGATTTATAGTAACATTCTGGAAATCCGTGATTTTTTGCATGAATAGATGAAGGAAGGTTTTCTTCATATTGTTTTAAATCAGAATATAATTAATAATCTCATTTTGTGGAGCGAAAAAACTATCTGGTAAAAAAAAGCTAGCAAAAATAAAAACAATCGTTACTCCTAAGAAAAAAGATAAATAAATCATTAACTCTTTTTCATGTCTTTTAAATTATTTTATCCAACAAATTTTTTAACATCCTAATAAAATCTCTAACAAATGCTTGTAGCCAGTTTATCTCCTCAATAAAATCTATATTTTTTGTATCAGCATTAACCCAAACTTCAATTATTTTTATTTTATTTTCATCTTGTTTATCTCCCCTGACAACATAATATTTTTGATTATTTCTTGTATCTTCATCAACTTTCTTAGATTCATCAATTTCTCCGCTTTCCTTTGCTGTTTCTTCTGCTTCTTTTTTGTTAGCTTCTTCTGTTTTTTTCTGCTTTTCTTCTTCTGATTGTGGCTCCAAGCCAGATGCTTTTGTAAAAGATAAATAAGCATCAACTCTCCCAGCTCCTTGTATATTTTTATCTTCACCTAAATCTTTTGCAGTTTCTTTTAAAACATTTTTAATTTGTTCTGGGCTTAAGCCAGGATTTTTAGATAAAATCAAAGCAACCACCCCAGAAACCATTGGAGTTGACATTGATGTTCCAGACATAATAGTATAGCTTCCTCCAGATTTTGCAGCAGTAATTAAAACGCCAGGAGCAACAATATCTGGCTTAACTCTGCCATCTAATGTCGGGCCTCTTGAACTAAAAACGGCAATCTTATCAAGATGATCAACAGCACCGACAGTTATTACCTCTCTTGCACACCCGGGAGAACCAATTGTTCCGGGTAATGGACCTGAATTTCCAGCTGCAACAACTACAACAATGCCTTTTTTAACTGCAACATCAGATGCCAATGAAGTTGCATCCAAACCATTGCAAGGAATTATGGCTCCTAAACTCATTGATATAACATCGGCATTATTCATAACAGCATACTCTATCCCAGCAATTGTGTCTGATAATCTTCCAGAACCCTGTTTGTTCAAAACCTTAATATCCATTAAACTTGCTTTTGAGGCGATTCCCTTATATAAACCAGCTGAACTTTTTCCAGAACCAGCAATTATTGAAGCTACATGAGTTCCATGTCCATGTTCATCATCTGTTCCTTCACCAGTAAAATCTTTTTCTAAGATAACATTTTGCAAATCCTGATGATTATTATCAATCCCAGTATCAAGAACTGCTATTCTAATATTCTTACCTTCAATTCCATGTTCTAACCAAACTCTATTTGCTTTTATTTGCAATGCACTTTGTGCAAGAACGATTCTTGTTTCTGCATCGTATTCAACGGATTTAATAAAACTCATCTGAGAAATTTGTTCAATTAGATCAGAAGAAATAGATAAAGCAACAGCATCTATTATCCCGTATTTATATTTTATTTTAGCACCCAGAGTTTCTAAACTATTAATATGAGAATTTGTTGGTTTTGTATTAAATTGAATAATTACTGGAATTTTTTTAGAATCTTTTGTTCCAATGATTTTTATTTCTTGTTTTAAGATATCAGTTATTTTTTGTTGGTCGCCCTGAAAATTAATTTCTATATTAGATGATTCAGAAGATGTTCCTGAAAAAATATCTGTTAAAGAAGAAGAGTAAACTCCTTGAATTGATAACATCAAAAAAATTATAGAAATGATTATTAATTTATAATAATATACAGATTTTTCCTGCTTCGCCCCTGACTGGAAGGTTGGGTTTTTGTTTATCCTCTTTTTTTTGTTTGGCATTTTTATTACCTATTTAATTATAGTTGTGGTGGTTTAATAAATTTTTTCTTTTATTTTTGTTCTGATTTTTTCAATCTTTTCTGAATCCAACTCACTAAGCAAAGTTTTAGATGAATTCACAAAGAGGCAAAAGAAATTTCTCCTCTTATCTTATCAGAATTTGTTATTGGCATTTTATTTAATCAATCTAATAATCAAGATAACAATTGCTATCAAGATTAAAACCGCAATTATTGAACCAGTGATTAAGTAAGTTGTTGTTGAGATTGCGCCACCTGTTAAACTAAAACCTGATTTTTCAATCTGAACTGAAACAGGCTGTGTCATTACAAGTTGTTCTTCTGAAAGAACTCCAATATCAAAGTTGTTGGTTCCAAACGCTTCTTTTTTAATATCAAAGGTGAATGTTACTTGTCCTGAATTTCCTGAAGCAACTATTAATGTTTGCGGTGAAATTTCAACTGAATTTGCCCAGCCAGCATAAGTTGCTGCGTTGATTGTGTAAGTTGATGTTTCATCTCCGATGTTTGTGATTGTAGAAGTGATTACCATTGGCTGTCCTGCTCTTCCACCAGAAGTCAGAGTTGCTGTTACAATTGCGTCACTAGATATACTACTTTTGCAATTTCCTTCTACTTTTATTGTTCTTATGAATCTTGATTCTCTGTCTTTATAATCACTTTCAAAAATAGAACCATCTTCATCATAAACCTCAAAATTTAATATGTATATTTTTTCTTCTGCATCTTTTGGAATTTTAATTAAAACATCAAGATTTTCATATTCAAATTCGTCGATTGTTGAATATTCTTTAATTATATTTATCCCTAGTTCTTTATTGTAAATTTTAACAAGAACATCATCTTGTTCATCGTCGCCAATGTTCCAAACCTTTGCTGTTAGATGAACATCTTCTCCGCATGATGCTGTTTCCTGAACATTTAAATCTGCAAGAACAACAAAATCATCATCAATTATTAATTCTGCTGTTTTTGAATCATAAGTGCAAGTTAAAGGAGAAGTTTCATTATCCACTGTCCCTGTTGCGATAACATAAAATACATAATTTTCTCCGTCGCTGAGTTCATCAAAATCCAAATCCATTTTGTTGTTTATCTTGAAAGAGCCAGTTAAAACATTTGATTTTGAGGATTTCAAATCAAAGTCCTTTTCTTCTTCAAGTTCAATCATCCATTTCCCTTTTTTAGTATCATAAACCCCCCACTGAACTTCAATGTCTTCAATTTTCTCGTCGCCCCGATTATCTATTTCAATTTCAAAATCAATTTCATCAAGCAAAAACCAAACATCACCCTTACCAAAAACATTTCCTGAAAAACCCTGATTGCCAAAACTTATTTTTTTAATTCTCAATTTACCTGGATTTCCTATTGTTGAACATTCTTCTGTGATTTTTGAGATTTCTGATGTTGGGGGTGTTGAAGAAATAGGAACTGAAAAAGTTGTTTGGTCATCTCTTGAAAGAGTCCCAACAGTAGTAGTTGCGTTTATTACTGCATTTAAAGTGTTCCCTCCAAGATTTGCAAAATTATTTATCGTTCCAGTAACTGTTACAGATTCATTCGCAGTCCCATTCAGTCCCGTTACAGAAGGTATAGAGATCATGCCAATATTAGTAGTTGAATTAATAAAAGTAATGGTCTGATTTTCACAAGAACCTGTATAAGTAATATTAAAAGTAAATGTGAAAGAACCTGCATCTTCATCAACGTTTGATGGTGTATTTAAATTAGAAATTGTAAAAACACCTGAACTCGCACCATCAACTCCTCCGACGAGAAATACCAACGCGAAAATGCTTGCGAACATTAATGTGAAAATTTTGTTTTTCATTGTTGTAATTTTGGAGTTACTATGCGTTTATAAATTTTTCTGTGATTGAGAACATAGTTCTTTTTTGGAATTTCAAAAGTTTTATATACGACAAAGCATTGTTTTTTAATGGTGATTATTTCAAAAGAAAATTCGTGGAGTGCATGGGCGTTTTTGATTGGTGTTGTTTTGGCTGTGCTTATTGGTGTTGGGACGTCGTCGCTTATTCCTATAACTTCGATTGTTAAACGCAGTCCGCAGATTTATGCTATATTAGTTATACTCGGTTTGGTTATTGGTTTCACGACAAAAGTTGATAAAAAAGACACGCAGACATTTCTTTATACTAGTGCTATATTAGTTATTGTCAGCAAGTTTGGAATGGACAGCGTGACTGGTTCGCTGATTGGAATTGGCGTCGGAAGTTTGGTGTCGTCAATATTTGGTGCATTGCTTACTTTATTCGTCCCTGCGACAATTATAGTTGCACTAAAAAATGTTTTCTCAATTGCAAGGGTTTAATATAGTTTTTTAAATATAGAAATTCTTAAAAGTAATAAGAGGTAAAAACATTATGGGAAAAATAAATGCTTCAGAAATTGTGGATATTATCGTCGGTGTTTTAGCAAGTTCTTATGGTAATCTTGGTTATACTGGTTTTAAAATACATTCAATAAAACCAAACGGAAAGAAAGATACATCTATTGTTAAATATAGTTTTATACCCAGGAGTGAAACAAAAGAAAGAATATTTTACGACGCAAGAATAGATATTAGGGATAAAAAATTAGTTGAATTTAAAGAGATTAAAGAAACAGAATTAGAAGATGATAATAGATAATCCACAGGGTTTAAGATTAGATATTTTTACTATAAAAAAATTTACTCAAAACGGGGTTATTGCTGACACAAATATATTATTTAATTTATTTATCTCAAAGTATATTGATTGTAATGAAAATAAGAATTATCTATACAAAAAAGCAAGAATTTCAAAAAAAGAAATTTCCTGCTTAAATGATGTTCTTGCGAATTTAAGAATTCCGAAATTGATAATAACCCCCATATATTCTCGGAATTTATTAATAAAATAAGAAATGAATTAAAAGAAGATTGCAAGGGAATAAATAAAAATTCTTGTGAAGAAATAAAAAATTTTTTTGAAATTTATGTGAATAAAAACGATTTAATAAATCATCAGAAATTTTTGGATTTTGGAAATGATATCTCTTTAATTTTTGCTACTGAAAAACAGATAAAAGATTATAAATATGCTACAATAATATCCTTTGATGGAAGATTTTTGAAAGAATTTTTTGGAAATGAAAAAAATGAAAACATCCTGGCAATAAATTTAGGGATATTGAAATATTTTTATTAATGGATTATCTCAATTCACCAATATTAACAATTCTCGCGTCATTCATATCAAGACGCGGGCATGCAGTATTAACCCAACTTTGAATTTCTGGAAAATTTTCAAATTGTGATGTTTCTATATTATTGCACAGAAAAATAAATGATTCTTTATCTTTTAGTTTGCTTTTTAGTTCAATTGCTTTTTTGAGATTTTGCTGTCCTGGTTTTGTTGAAACAAGAATTCCGATTTTTTTTGCATTTAGAAATTTCACATAAGATGATTTTTTTCTTTGCTGGAATAGTTGAATATCTTTTTCAGATATTTTTTCAAGTTTTTTGCAGTCATATATATAGGCCGTCAGATTTGTTGAATACGCGAGAGAGGTTGCGTGGAATTTTCCGTCGCTGATTAATAATACTGCATCTGCTGAGATTTTTGGCTTTGAGCATCCGAGGACTTGCAAAAAGTCAGTTATGTTATGATTTTGCCCAAGAATTTGTTTTATTTGTTCTGCCTGTTTTTTATATTGAACTGAATAGCAAATTGCAATTCTTTTTGGAAGTTTTTTGGAAATTTCCAGAAGATTAGATTTTTCTATTTCTAATTTTGAATTTACTGGAATGAACAGGGTTTTCATAAAAGAATAATCAGAAAGAAGTTTTAAAATTATCTATAAGGTACATAAGGGTTTTCTAAATCTACCCTTCTTGCATGATGTTTGAAATATTCTTCAGAAGCAACTTTTTTTGAACCTCTTTTTGCAAGTTCATTTGTCTGTTGAATTGTCAGAGGTAAAGATTCTCCTTTTATTAATTCTGTAGAATTATCTTCTTCTAAAAATATATCTAAATTATCCCTTTTAGTAAGTATCAAATTTATTCTTTGGCTCTTGTTTTGATTGACTTGTTTCTTTTGAAATTTTTGCGAACGAGGGTGTAACAATCAATGTATTTTCACCGAATCCGGCAATAGAACCCTCAAGTGCATCTGTTGTTTTTTTTATTTTTGAAACAGCACGCTTTAATTCAATGGAGTCCTTTTGTCTTAATGTCTTTATGTCTATCACAGCAATTGTATATCCCTGTCTTAATGCATTTAGAATTTCATTCACATCTTCATAACTTTTCATTACAAATAATTTTACAAGAACTTTATTTTCTTTTTCTTCTTTTCCTAAATCAATTTCAAGATACTCGTCGTCAAAATCTTCAGACGAAGACATTGCTTTTTTTAATTTTTCGAACATAATAAAAACATATTGGACAGATTTATAAAGATTTCTGTGATTTTTTGAACATTATTTCTCTTTTTTATCCAGAATTTCTTTTTGCAAGTTTTCTGCTTTTTCAGAAAGATTTGCCTCTTGTTTTTCAAATGAATTGAGGCGGATGCTGAGGAGTTTCTCTTTGTTTTTCAAATCATCAATCATTTTTTTCTTGTCTGATTTTACCATTATTTGCCCGATGATTTTGAAAACATCCTCGCCTGCTTTTTCAATTTCTTCAAGAGCAGATTGTGTTTCAGAGAGTTCCATCTGAAATGCCTGTTTTTGCATTAGCAAATTTTGCAAACTATGTTCTAAAATTTGCAATTCCTGAATTTTATTTTCGTCTGACATTTTATTAGATTGCGTATGAAAATTAATCGGCTTTTATTTTTTTTACGATTGTTCGTGGTTTGAAGAAGATTTTACTTCCACAAGTTGGACAAACAAAACGTTTTTTCAATTCATCGCTTTTTATTTTCTTGTTGCATTTAAAGCACTTATATGTTGCCATTTTATTCTAAATGATAAACACCTCCTGCGAATTTTTTATCACATCTTGAGCATTTCCAGATTCCTTTTGAAAGTCGCTTGACACCTAATTTGCCACAAAAAGGACATTTTTGTTTTTTGCGTTGTTTCTCTTCAACTTTCACGAGCTTTGCTCTTACTCGTTTTCCATATCTTACTCCGAATCTTCCTGCTGATTTTGTTTTTTTTAATTTTGTTGGCATACGAGGAAACCCCTTGTTTTCCTTCTACTCGTGCCCACACTCGTTTGTATTGTGAGGCTAAATTCGTGTAAACACTCGCTCCTTCCTCGAAATACTGAAGGGTGGCATCTTCTAAATGCCTTCGACGGATGCCACATAAGGAAAACATTTATTATATATTAGGAAATTATTTGTTTTTAAAAGTTTGGTAGGAGATTTTAACACAAAGAAAATTCATAAGTTATATTAACAAATTGGTTTTCTCCATCGTCGTCGCAGATTATTCATTTTTTAGACAATTTATATTTTAAGGTTTTATTTTTTATTTTGATAATCATAATTTCGCCTTTTGATAAAAGAATTCCTCCTTTCCAATCATATTCGCCTTTGTAATCTCCGTCTAAAAAATGGTTTTTGTGTCTTTCTTTATCATTTTTAAAAATGGGGCTGCCCGGATTTGAACCGGGGTCACGAGGTCCCAAACCTCGAAGGCTACCAGGCTACCCCACAGCTTTATGCCTAACAAACCATTCAATAGCTTGTTAAAGTCCCATACTAGGGGGAAGCTTACAGTCCCATTATTTTAACCAGCCAATTTTCTTTATAAAATTATTGTTGTGAAGAGTTTTAATTCTAAATCTTAATATCTTAACTTTAGTCCCATCTTTTCTTGGTTTAATAGAATAAACTCCAATAGGCGTTGTTTCAATCCCATTTTCTTTAAGAATACTTCTAATCTGATTCATAAAATCTACACCATTTTGTAAAAGTTGTTCAGATTTACACATATTAATTGAGATTCTTGGATTTTTTCTTTTTTCTTTCATAGAACCTTCGCATAGATATGCAATTTTTGTAAATTCTTTTGCAAATTTTTTATTAAAAAATATCCAATCAGGAATTAAATACTCTTTAATTGTTTTCGAGCCCTTCGGAACTCCAAGGGACTCTAACTCTCTGCAAATTTTTCTAGAGAAAACGCGATATTTATGTGTTTTATTTTTTCCTGCCCCACCATCATTAAAATAATATTTCCCCCTAATGTTAAATTTTTTATCAATCAACCTTTCAAAATTTTTTAAATCAGAAACACTTTTCGAAGAAAGAAAAAAACATTTGAGATCTTTATATAAATGTCCATCAAAAAATAAATAAGAAATTATTCTCACAGATTCAGATCTTTTTTCATAAGTTACCTAATAGACCCATACTTATAAATTATTTCTTTTTCTCTTCTTTCTTCGCTTCTGGCGTTGCTACCTTAGCAGGTTCTTCTTTTTTCTCCTCGGCTTTCTTTGCCTCTTGTTCTTTCACGAATTTTTCCTGCTGTGATTTTACTTTTGAAAAATATTCTTCAAGTTCTTTTTTCTTTTCTGGAGGAGTTTCTGTTTTTTCCTCTTTGATTTCTTTATCATATTTTCCAGAATTAATTTCTTCAATGATTTCAACAGGAGATTTATTTTCAATTAAGATCCCTAAAGAAACGCAACTCCCTGCAATTGTCTTTACTGCGGATTTTAAATCCTTGCATAATAAATTTGGGAGTTTTGTTTTTGCAATTGAAATTATTTGCTCAATCGAAGTATTTGCCACATTTACTTTTGCTTGCATTCCAGAGCCCTTTTCTATTCCAATTTCTTTTTTTAATAATTCTGCAACAGGAGGAGAGAAAACTTTTACTTCAATATTTTTTGTGTCTAAATTAATTTCAAGTTCAACAGGAACTTTCATTCCTTTGAAATCTTTTGTTGCCTCATTTACTTTTTGAATTACATTATTAACTGGAACGCCTGCTGGGCCAAGTTTCTGACTGAGTGCAGGTCCTGGCTTCATTGCTCCTCCTTCTGCTAAAAGTTTAATTTGCATCTTCATTCTCCTGATTTTCTCTCACACGCTTTCCCTTTCGACGCGGATTGGTGATTTCTTCCCGCACCTTGAAGGAAATCACATAATTTAATTTTGAATTTTTAATTTGCATTTTAATTTTTAAAAGGAAAGGTAGTTAATTTAGATTTTTTTTCTGTGAGAACTGATAATCGACTTTGCAGATTTTTTACCATAGTATCATATCTAGCTGCTCTCCTCCTATCTCTCTATAATCTAATTGGTTTTGTTTTTGAAATTCTAAAATAGATTTTATATCTGTTATAGAAGGCATTCTTATTTTTCTGTTATATTCTTCTAACCATTTATTCATTTTCTTCTCCTTCTTCACGACGGATAACTTTCACATTGTCAATTTTAACTGTTACTGGAAGTGGGACAACAGCCCCTAATAAACTTACTGTAACTTCTTCTTTTTGCTTGTCGATTCTTGTGACTTTTGCTTTTTCCTTTTTGAATGGTTCTGAAATCATTTCAACTATGTCTCCTTCCTGAATTGAAATATCTTCAACAGATGGCTCAATCATGTTTTTAACTTCTTCATAAGTAATTGTTTTTCCAATTATTCCTTTTACATACGGCAAATTGAAAACTGCTTCTTCTGCAGAGTCGCGGTCTTCTGCCTCGAGCAAAATATATCCTCGCAATCCGTGCGGACGCGAAACAGAATAGACATTAAGTTCTTTTCTTCTTGCTCTTTCTGAAATCATATCGACGGCATTCTCTTCTTTGTTTGTCGTTACTTTTATTATGAAAATCATTTTCCATTAGCTCCGTCTAAGACATAACATCTTAGAAAGATGTAATTAATTAAAGATTTTAATTTAAAAAGTTATCTATACAAAAATTTTCATTATAATTGAAACCAAAAATCCAAACACACCTAAAATTACAATTCCTATTGCAGAAATTTTTGCAACCTGCTCAAATTCTTTTCTCGACGGTTTTTTCAATGCTGTCCAAACACGACGGCATTTTATATAAAAGGATTTTGTAGATTGAACTAATTGCGTCATAATTTAGATAAATAAAAAGAGTTTTTAAAATTATTCAAAAAATTCAATTCCTAATTCTTCTTCAATTTCTCTGTGACGAATTGATTCAATTGGTTCGCGTTGTCCAATTATTTGCGTGCTTTTTACACCAGTTACAATCAGCAGAACTCGAATTGATTTTTCCATATCGTCGGCGATTTGCGCACCCCATATTAATTTTGCATCAGGACTTAATTTGTTTCCCACACTTTCAATGATTTCCTTGCATTCATCCAGACTCATATTTGGCCCACCGATAATATTTACTAAAGCACCAATCGCGTCAGAAATATCAACATCAAGGAGGGGATTTTCTATTGCTTTTGTAATTGCATCTATTGCGCGATTTTCTGTGTCTGATTCGCCCATTCCAATTAAAGACACTCCTCCGTTGGACATTACTGTTCTTACGTCGGCAAAATCAAGATTAACTAATCCTGATGAAGTCACAAGTTCTGTTGTTCCTTTTACAGCATTTGTCAAAATCTCGTCGGCAATCTTAAATGCTGTGTGCAATGGCAAGCCCGGAGCGAGTTCTAATAATTTGTCATTTGGAATTACTATTAATGTGTCGACGACAGATTCCATTCTTTCTAATCCCTCCATTGCATTTTCAATTCTTTTTCTTCCTTCAATAGTGAATGGCAAAGTCACTACTCCAATTGTTAATGCTCCTTGTTTTTTTGCTAAATCAGCGACGACAGGTGCTGCTCCGGTTCCGGTTCCACCTCCTAATCCACAAGTTATGAAAACCATGTCAGAACCAGCGAGTTTCTTTTTTATTTCTGTTGCAGATTCTTTTGCTGCTTCTTGCCCGATTTTTGGATTGCTCCCTGCTCCAAGTCCGTTTGTTAATTCTTTTCCAATTAGGATTTTATGGTCTGAATTTGCATACAACAAATCCTGTGCGTCAGTGTTTATTGCAATCAACTCTCCTCCTTTAATTCCAATTTCACGCATTCTGCTCAAAGAATTGCAACCCCCTCCCCCAACTCCAATAACCTTGATCTTTGCTGATTGCTTTTTCAGCATCTCGGCAAGTTCCTTATCAATTGTTTTTAATTCATTTTCAGAATTCATATTCATTGAAAAAGAACCCTCTTCTCTTTGGTAAATTTCTTCCATTAAGAAATAATATAAGTTAGATTTTTAAGGATTGTTGTGATAAAATTATTTAATCTTTCTTAACTTCCTTTCTAATTCATCAAATCTTTTTTTATTATTCAAATCAAAAACCCATTCAAAAAAAAGTATTGCTGGAAAAATCACGAACAAAGTTAAAATAAACCCCTCGAACGTCAGGCATTTAATCTGAGTAATATCCAAATCCATAAAAATTCCGTGAATTATCGATGCTATTGTAACAAGAATTGAAAAAATAAATAATATTAAAACCTGCTTTTTTAGAAAAGGAATTGATTGCATAAAGAACTAATTGCTTTTCTTATCTAAATCTTTTTTCTCGTCGGATTTTTCTTTTTTAGATTCTTCAATCGCCTTAACCTCTAAATCCAAATCAAAAACTTCCTTGAATTTATCTTTGAACAGCTCAACAAACTTTGCAAGTTGTTTTTCAACATTTAGAATTAATTTCTTATCTTGAATTTCAAAATCAAATTTTTTTTTGAAAAGAAATTCATTTAGTGCATTGATTTTGTCGTCTATTTTTTCAAGTTTTTTTAATATTTTAATTTTATATATGACTTCTTTTCCTGCAAGAGGATTATTGAAATCAACCATTACTCTGCCACCTGAAACAGACAGAACTTTTGCAACTCTTCCGTCAAACTGAAACATTGCTCCTGGAACGGGTTGTGTTTTGTGCTGTGCAAAAACTTTCAGAGGCATCATTTGGACAAAAGATGGTTCGCGTTTTCCAAATGCATTTTCTGGTTTTAACTCAATTTCATATTCGCTAATTTTCTTTCCAATTAAAAAATCATCAATCCCTTTTAGAAACATTCCCTGCCCAAGACAAAATATTAATGGCTTTGCTTCCACATCAAGTCCTGCTTTCTCAATATCTTTTTTAATATTTGAATCAAAGATTTCGCCACCCCTTACTTTGCCTGTAAAAGTTATTTCTATAAAATCATTTTTTTGCAACATAAAATAAATTTCACAAAAATGTTTATAAATGTATTTCTTTTTTTAGTTTATGGTTTTAAAAATTATCAATTCTACTGAAATAAAAGTGGGAACAAACATTATTCTTGATGGCGAGGTTTATACTGTTAAAAAAATTGACATCTCTAAAACAGGCAGGCACGGACATGCAAAGTGCCGTATTGAAGCTGTTGGAATAATTAGTGGAAATAAAAAAGTAATTGTTGTGCCAGGACATGAAAGATTTGAAGTTCCAGAAATAAGAAAAAACAAGGCACAAGTTCTTTCAAAAGGTGACAAAAAAGCAAGTGTTATGGACTTGGGGACATTTGAAACAATGGAAATTGATTGTCCTGAAGAAGATATTTTTAATTCTCTTGAAGAAAATGAAAACTGCGAGTATTGGGATGTTGAAGGGATTAAAATAATCAAGAGGAAATTGTAAAATGAGGGAAGAAGTTAAAATGAAACTTATGTTCTTGAAAAAAGACCAGAATATTACATCGCAAAAGTTGAAAATGACATTGGTACTCAAAGAGTCAAAGTATTCAGTATTGAAGAATTAATCAAAAAGGTTAATGCATTAACAGAAAAACCTTAAAAACTAACTTTTTCTAAAATAATAATGGCAGTCAAAATTCCAGAAGCGCAAAATCGAATGTTCAAAAATATTTTTGTTTGCAAAAAATGCAAGACAAAACAACGACTTGACCCGCAGAAAGTTCTGAAAGGAAAAGCCAAATGCAGAAAATGCAAGAAAACAGCATTTAGAACCTTGAAGAAAAAATAGATTAGTTTTTAAATAAAATTCCCTATTCAATAAAAAGATGGCGTTTATAATTTATGATATAATTTTGCTAGTATTATTTGTAATTGGTGTTTCATTATTTCTTTATAAAAAAAGAAAAAATCTGAAAAAAGAAGGTTTGCTATTTTTATACAAGACACCATGGGGATTAAATTTGATTAATCGTGTTGGAACAAAATACCCTCGGACGTTGAAATTTTTTAGTTATGTTTCTGTCTTTCTTGGTTATGTATTAATGATTTTTGTTTTATATCTTATTTTAAAAATGGTTTGGATTTATTTATTTAATTTAGAATTTGTAAAAGCAATAAAAGTTCCACCGATAATGCCAATTGTTCCTTATGTTGACAAAATTGTTCCAGGACTTCCTAGTTTTTATTTTATTTATTGGATTCTAATTCTTGCCATCATCGCGATAACACACGAATTTGCGCATGGGATTTATTCTGTTTATAACAAAATAAAAGTAAAAAGTACTGGCTTTGGATTTTTTCCATTTTTTCTTCCTGTATTTCTTGCAGCATTTGTAGAACTCGACGAGAAAAAAATGCAAAAACAAAAAATATTCCCTCAATTAAGTATTTTATCTGCTGGAACATTTGCGAATATTTTGACTGCAATTTTTTTCCTAATAGTAATGATTTTATTTTTCTCTCTTGCATTTCAACCAGCAGGAGTTGTTTTTGATGATTATGTTTATTCTGCTATCCCAATATCCACGATAACAATGATAGGGAACATATCTTTTGAAAATCCAACCTATGAAGAATTAATTTTGCTAGATGATTATGCAAATGTAAAAACAAGGGATAATGAATATTTTGAGGTTAAGGATTTTTTCGATGAAGAATTTGTTTTAGTCTATGAAAATTCTCCAGCCCTCTTAGGGGGATTAAAAGGAGCAATCATAAACATCGACGGAAAAAGTGTCCAAAATCTTGAAGAACTGAAAACTGAAATTAAGGGAAAAAATATTGGTGATGAAATAGAACTAATCACAAAAACAAATGAAGGGGAGGAAAAATATGAAATCACCCTCGGGAAAAATCCTTTTGAAGAGAATAATGCTTGGTTAGGAATTGTTTTTGAAAATTATAATACTGAAAGTATTGGCGGAAAAATTGCAGAGATAATTAATTCTGTTAAGGATAAAAATGTTTATTATGAACCAAAATTCGACGGAGTTTGCATTTTTATTTATAATCTTTTATGGTGGATTATTTTAATAAGCATAAGTGTTGCGTTGATTAATATGTTACCGGTTGGGATTTTTGATGGAGGAAGATTTTTTTATTTAACGATTTTGGGATTGACAAAAAACGAAAAAATTGCGAGAAAAAGTTTTAGTTTATCGACGAGCTTCTTCTTATTTTTGCTTTTATTAGTTATGTTTGCGTGGTTTATTTCTTTTTTTAGATAATGATTATTTTAAGAAAAATATTTAAACGATAAATTATTAATTTAATTAGAAAAAGAGCAGGATATAATCTTGCTAAATTTTTTGAATTAAAAAGAGGTTAAAACTATGGCAAAGAAAAAAGTAACAAAGAAGAAGGCTACTAAGAAAAAAGCAGCTAAGAAGAAAAAGAAGAGATAATTCTTCTTTACTTCATTTTTTCATTGTTTTATTTTAAAAAAATTTAAATTCTATTTCTTGTTTTTATTTTTATGATACCAGAAAAAATTAAAAAAATTCTGAGAAAACAACATTATTTTCTCGTCGGAGAACACTCTGCTGTACAAATTTGCAGATGGACAAAAAAATCCCTTCGGAACGAAGGTGCTTGCTATAAAGAAAAATTTTATGGAATTAAATCTCATATGTGCTGTCAAATGACTCCTGCAGTTGTTTGGTGTCAGAATAAATGTTTGCATTGCTGGAGAGCAATTGAACATACAATCGGAACAGAAATCAAAAAAGAAGCCCCTGCAAAAAAAATTATTGATGGATGTATTGAAGCTCAAAAAAAACTTTTAATTGGTTTTAAAAAAAGTTCAAAGAATAGAAAACAAATTTCAAAGGTTGACATGAAGAAATGGAAAGAAGCGCAAGAACCAATGCAATTTGCGATTTCACTTTCAGGAGAGCCAACGCTTTATAAAAAAATTGGAGAATTGATTGAAGAACTTCGTCGTCGGAAAAAAACAAGTTTTTTAGTTACAAACGGCTTGCTTCCTGAAAAAATTCTTGAATTAAAAGAAAAAAAGCAACTGCCAACTCAACTTTATGTTTCTGTAAATTCTTCAAACAAAGAAGATTATAAAAAATTTCACAAAAGTTGTGAAAAAAATGCATGGGAAAGATTAAACAAAACTTTAGAAATTTTATCGTCGCTGAATTGCAGGACTATTTTTAGAATTAATTTAATAAAAAATTTAAACATGAGTGAAAAAAATATTTTGGAATTTTCTAAATTAATTAAAAAATCAAATCCAATGTTTATTGAATTAAAAGGATTTATGAGTGTTGGTTTTGCACGGCAGCGACTTGGTTATGACAAAATGCCATGGCATGAAGATGTTTTGGAATTTGCCCGAGGGCTTGAAAAAGAATTAAAAAATGAAAAATATAAAATTCTCGACGAGCATGAAAGGAGTTGTGCTGTGGTCTTGGGAAAGGGTAAGAGGGAGTTGAAGATTAAAGAGATTTAAGGAGTTTGATTATATTTTGTATTAGATTATAACTATTAGCCCAATTTGCATAAGCACTCCATCCTTGAAAAATCTCATTAAATTTATCTTGAGAAATTTCTCCTTTTTCATATCTCTTAATCTTTGTTCTCATTGTTTTAATATTTCTCTTTCTCAATAATCTAAAATAATAAAAATTTCTAAAACCTACAAAATCGACGCCATTTGAAAGACTAATAATTTTTGATTTATCTTTATGCAACTCCAAGTTTAATTTTTTATTTAAAAAATTACTAATCTCTCTCATCCACTCCATTAATTGAGTTTTTGAAGAATGCAAAATAACAAAATCATCCACGTATCTAATATAATATTTTGCTTTTAATTTGTGTTTCACAAAATAGTCTAGTTCATTAAGATAAACATTAGCAAAAAATTGAGAAGTTAAATTACCTAAAGGCATTCCTTTATTAACAAGTCCGTGCCCCCTTTCTCTCTCTCTCTCTCTCGATTATGCTCTTTATTAACCAAATTGTCTTTTGACATTTAATTTTTCTCTTAATGATATCTAATAAAATTTCGTGATTAACTTCCTGAAAATAATGTTTAATGTCTGCTTTTAGGCAATAAGATTTAGAAGTTAAGTTATTAGTTGATTTTCTTTGAAACTGCTCAAAGTTCTCCAAAGCAAATAGAGTTCCTTTCCTTTTTCTATTTGCACAATTACAATCAATAAATATTTTTTCAAAAATTGGCTCAATTATATTATATAAAGCATGGTGAACAACTCTATCCCTAAAATCTGCTCTTGATATCTTCCTTGTTTTTGGGTCTCTTAAAACAAATGTCTCTAAAGGTTTTGGTTTGTATGTTTGATTTTTTAATTCATCATGAAGAAGTTTGAGATTATAGGCCAAATCTTCTTCAAAATTTTTTACATATTCTCTTTTTGTCTTACCTTTTCTTGCTTTTTTATAAGCAAGAATTAAATTTTTTATACCATAAATTTGTGAATAAAGATTATTGTAAGTTTTCATTTTAATCCTAGCGAGCTGAGTCATTCGACCATTGTCATTGGAATTCACAAGATTGTCGTTCCTCGAGTTCAGGTCTCCATTCCTGTTCATATAAACCCTCGACAATGAGATAGCTTTTTTACCAATTACCACCTTCCATTCAATATTCATAATATTTCGACTACTAATTGTCTGAAGTGAATTTTACTGGTTTGAAGTTAACCAAACACTAATAAAAAAGCGTGTGGCCCAGCCACTCGTTAGAGTTAGCTAGGAATCTTAAAAAGAAAAATTGATTTTTATAACTTTGCTAATGCTTCCAAGGTGTTAGTTTTTATTTCTTCTGTTTTTGTAATCTTTTCTTGATAAATCTTTTCAATTTGTGAATTGTAATCAGTTGCTGAAAAGTTCGGCGCGACGCCTTCGGCGTTCACAACCACCACCCGACCATAGTCAACGGAATCCGCAAGACTGCCGCCCCACGAGACCAGGCCCCCACCCCTGCCCATATAAACCCTCGACAATCCATCATTAATAGTATACCAATCAAATTTCCCCTTTTTATCTGGCACAATTATTCCATTTTCATCAAGTAAATTAAATCTTGTTCCTGAAGGTAAATTTAATCTTTTATCTTCAATGATTCTAAAATTATTTGCAGGCAGAATTCCAAATCCATACCCTTTCTCATTTTTATCTAGAATACAATAAAACCCCTGCATTCTAAAAGGAAATTTCACACTTCCTTGTTTTTCTTCTGCTAATTCAATTACCCTTCTCCAAAGAGTATCATTTCTTTCATAAGAATGTTTCATTTCTCTTACATCAAATGCATTAAAATCAGTATAAAAATTACCTTCAATCATCGGAAAAATTGTTGAATAGATATTATCTGTTGGAACTGCTGTTCTAAATTTAGAGTCTCTTAAAACACAATTTACAGCCCCATTGATAATTGGGCTTGAACCTCTTGCAGATTCTTTATCTGTGTCATAAAAACTAAAATTTGAATTGCCTTTTGTTGATTCTAATAAATAAGCGGGAATAACAGCATCTTTTAATGCACCCGATAAAAAAGTCGGAACGATAATTAAATTTTTAGGTATTCCTTTTATTGGTTGTAAGTCTTTAATATCCATAAAAGTTCCATGAATTAGAAGTTTATAAATGTTTCTGTCTTGTAACTACAAGAGAATTACTACAAATCAATCACACCCTCTTTTGTGAGTGCTGCAAATCTAACTCCGACAGGCAAATTAATCAATGCAGAAACCAAAGCCATGTGTTCTTTGCCGTCGCCGGACGCAATTGAAAGTGCGACTTCCATTCCATCTATCTTTCCTTTTAATTTTTCCTTGAATTCTTGTTGAAGTTCTTTTATTCTTTTGCCTAAATCAACCTGAATAAATTCAAATGGCTTTTCGTGCGTGAAAGATTTTGCAAAATCGCTTCCGAGGAGAATTATTTTTTCCCAGTCTCCATACTTCATCAAACCAGAAACCTGTGCCCAGCTTCCTTTTCCTGACGATAAAAGTGCTATGAGTTCCATAAATAAAAAATTAATAACAACTTTTTAAGGATTGTTGTGATAAGAAAGTTTTATAAATATAAATCTGATTGGAATTTTAATCGATTGAACCATATCGTTGTAAAATATGTTCTATGTTTGCGACGCAGAAAATGGGAGATTAAAACAAATGGCAGAATTGAAAGAACAATTAAAAAAAGCATTAGTTGAATTGCGAAAAAACAAGGAAAGAAAGTTTGATCAAACAGTTGACTTAATTGTTAATCTACAAAAATTTGATGTGAAAAAAAATTCTGTGAATTTATTTATTTCTGTTCCGAATAAAATAAAAAATAAAAAAGTTTGTGGTTTTTTTGAATCAAAGAACAAGAAAGTTGACACAATTACCCCAGAAGAATTCAAAAGATATAATGATAAAAAAGAACTTAAAAAGATTGTTGATAAATATGATTTTTTTATGGCACAAGGAAGTGTGATGCCAAGAGTTGCTACCACTTTTGGAAGAGTGCTTGGTCCTGCTGGAAAAATGCCCTCACCACAACTAGGGATTGTGCTTAACGCCGACGACAAAACAATTGAAGAAACCATTAAAAAAATAAATAATGGTGTTAAGATAAAAACAAAAGAAGCAAGTATAAAACTTCCTATTGGAAAACAAAGCATGGAAGATGAAAATATTATCGATAATGTTTTATCGGTTTACAGTGCAATTGAAAAAGTGCTTCCAAAAAATAAAGAGAATATCAAAAATATTGAATTGAAATTCACAATGACTAAACCTATTAGCATAAATTTAAAATGAACACTAAAAATAAAATCCCAAAATATAAAATAGAGATAGTCGATAAATTGTTGAATTTAATAAAAAACAAAAAAACAATCTTAATTGCGTCGATAAAAAATATTCCTGCTTCGCAATTTCAGGAAATTACAAAAAAGTTGCGAGGGAAAGCAATTGTTAAGGTTCCTAAAAAAAATTTAATGCTCAAAGCATTAGATAATTCAAAGAAAGAAGAGATTAAAAAATTAAAAGAAAAAATAGATGAAAGTTTTGCTATTTTATTTTCTGATATTGAAGCATATGAACTTGCTGGCGAATTATTGCAAAATACAAGCCCTTCTAAAGCAAAGCCCGGGCAAGAAGCACCAGAGGATATTAGAATTGAAGAAGGCCCGACTGATTTGGTTCCTGGCCCGGCGATTTCTGAACTTGGTGCATTAGGAATTCAAATTCAAATTGAAAAAGGTAAAATTCATATTAAAAAAGAAAAAGTTATTGCAAGAAAAGGAGAAAAAATTTCACAAGGTGCTGCGGACTTGATGAGCAAACTGGATATCAAACCGTTTACAATTGGTTTTATCCCTGTCTGCGCATTTGATACTCAAGAAAATAAATTATACACTGAAATAAAAATTGACAGAGAAGGCACAATTGCAAAATTAAAAGAAGCACACGCAAGAGCGACGGGATTTGTCGTTAGTATTGGTTATTCTTCAGAAGACACAATTAAATTATTATTAGCCAAAGCAATTGTCTCTGCAAATAAAATTAATAGAATAATGACTGGAGAACCAGAACCAATTGTTGAAGCACAAATTGAAAAACCTGAAAAAGAAATTCAAGAAACTAAACAGGAGGAAAAGGCACCTGCTACCGAGGGGCTTGGTGCTCTTTTTGGATAAAATGGATTATGAATTAAAAAACCCAGAAGGATTGAGAAATTATTGTGAAAAAAATTTGAAACAAATAAGAAATTATTTTGAATCACCAAAATTTCCAGAGATATTTAGAGAAAACTTAAGGGTTGCAAAAGATAGTTTAGAAAGAACAATAAGATTAATTGATGCTCAACATAAAGTTGGAGGAAATAAATAAAATGCAAAACATATACGCGGCTCTTTTGTTGCATAAAGCAGGAAAAGAAGTCAATGAAGACAATTTGAAAAAAGTTGTTGTAGCTGCTGGATGTCGTGCTGATGAATCGCAGTTGAAATCGCTTGTTGCGAGTTTGAAAGGCGTTGATATAGGCAAAGAATTGGAAAACGCGAGTTTGGTTGCGAGTGCTCCTGTGAGTGCTCCTGCAGAGAAAAAGAAAGAAGAAAAACCAAAAGAAGAAAAGAAAGAAGCTGCAGCAGAAGGTTTGTCAGCATTATTCGGATAATTTTATTTTTTACGACGCTGACGAACCTGATTTTTTGTAGTTTGGACAGGAAAAATCCTCTTCCTAAAATTTTATAACTAATTCTAAATTTAATTTATATGCCTCAATAGCTCAGTTAGCAGAGCGTCAGATTCGTAATCTGAAAGTCGGGGGTGCAAATCCCTCTTGAGGCTTTTTCTCCCCGCGTAACACCAAAATTTATAACTCCCAAATTTTTTCTAATTCATGGAATGGTCTTTATATCAAAATGGAAAATTTCTTCCTCCTTTAAAATTCTCTAATGGCAAGACGCAAGAAGATGTTGTAAAAGAAGTTCTTGAAGAAATTGAAAAAGGAGAGAAAGTTATTTTTATTAAGGGAATTTGCGGAACAGGAAAGTGTCTTGAGGGAAATTCATTAGTTTTTTGTAAGCCAAACAATGAAAAATATTTTTCATATCATAAAATAAGAGATATTGTTGGAAAATCAGGGAAGATTATTTCATTGGATAAAAAAGGAGATTTTGTTGAAGGAGATTTTATTAATGCCAGAAAAACAGGAACAAAAAAATTATTTATATTAAAGACAAGAACAGGGAGAGAAATAATATCTTCTTCAAATCACCCTTTTTTAACAATTACAAAAAAAGGAATAGAATGGAAACGTCTTAAAGAAATAAATAATGATTCATATATCTGTCTGCCTAATAAAATCGAGATTTCTGAGAAGGAAGATTATAATGAAAATGAAGTAAAAATTCTTGCACATTTAATTGCTGAAGGAAAATTAGGCGATAAAGCAGGTTCTCCTACATATTATCAATGCCCCAAACAAAATCCAATTGTAAGAAGAGATTATATTAACTCCTTGAAGAATCTATTCCCTGAAGGGAAAATAAAAGAACAGGGGAAGCAAATAACAATCAAATTTGGGATTAAGGATACGACAAAAGGAACTACAAATAAACTAAGATTATTCATTAGAAGATATGGTTTAGAGGGAAAAAAATCGTCTGAAAAACTTGTTCCAAATTTTATATTTGGTATCGATAAAAATGGACTCTCTATTTTTTTAAGCAGATTGTTCTCTTGCGATGGAAGCATTTACAAAAGAAGTTCCAATCAGATAGTTATAGAATATTGTTCAATCTCAAAAAGATTAATCTATGATATTTCAATTTTATTACAAAAATTTGGAATTCAGCATACGATAACTTCTAAGAAGTTCAGAGACAATAAAAATTATTCATTCAGGATTTCAATTTCGGATAATAAAAATTTAAAAAAATACATTGATAGCATTGGGTTTATTGGTAGAAAACAAAAAATAGCCCTCAGCATTCTTCCACATTTAAAAAATCATAAATTTACAAATATAGATAAGGTTCCTAGAATAACAAGAGAATATATTAAATCATTAGGATATAATTATACAGAAATAGATAGATTTCTTAACTATAAAGAGATAGAAAGATTAAGAAAAAATATTGGATTCAAAAAAATAAGAGCAGATAAATCAATTAACACTCCTTTTGTGTTTAACCAACAGAAAATAGATTTTCTCCGAGAACATATTAAAAAAGTAAATGGACAAATAAAGGATGAAACCTTATCGTTTATCTGTAGTGAGAGTATCTTATGGGACAAAATAAGATCAATTGAAGATATGGGAGAAAATAAAACGTATGATTTAGAAGTTCCTAAGCACCATAATTTTATTTCAAATGGTATTGTTGTGCATAATTCAGCGATTGCGTTGAATATCGCAAAAGAAATTGGAAAAACATCCATTGTGGTTCCTGGAAAAAATTTGCAGGCACAATATAAAAATGATTATGAAGAAAATAAATATGTCCTTAAAAAAAATAATGAAAAACTTAAAATTAGTGTAATAACAGGAAGGAAGAATCACAGATGTAAATTTCTCGAGGAGAATTCAACAATTATTCCAAAAATAAAAAGAGAGATTGATTCTAAGTTGCATGATATTTTTGAAGGCAGAAGTGAATATAAAAAAGAAACGGATTTGTCTGCGGATAATCAAAATATTCCTTGCAAGATTGAAATTAAAGAAAAAAACTGGAACAAAATGAAAGAATATCTGAAAAAAAATAAAGATGTAAATTATAGAAATTTCCTCGACATAAAAGATGTTAAACGAGTTTCTGTTGCTGGCGTCTGCCCTTATTGGTGTCCTGTTCTTCCTGAAAAATATGAACTTGGAGGGACTAGCTTTGTTAATGCAACAAAAAGAACTTATCGAGGATTAGAAAGAACTAATTATATTTTTTATCAGCGAAGAGCCGGCTGTCCTTTTTATGAACAATTTAATTCATATATTGATTCAGATGTGGTTGTTTTTAATTCAATGAAATATATTTTGGAATCAGCATTAAATAGAAAACCAGAAACAGAAATTGAAATTGTCGATGAGTGTGATGAATTTCTCGACAAGTTTTCAAATCAAAGAAATATAAATTTAGAGAGATTACAAAATTCTCTGATGAGTATTTTTGCGCACGAAGAAGAAACAGGAAAGATTATAAGAGAATTAAATGAAATAATTTCACAAATAAAAAAGAATTCAAGGATTAATGACGCTGTTTTGTCAGGAGAAATAATCCCATTAAAAGAAACAGGAATTTATGATTTACTGAATGTTTTTTTAAAAAATAAAGAATTTATTGAAGAAGTTGATGATGAAAGTTATGTTTTTGACGTTGAAGAAATAGCTAGGATGTTTGAAGATTTTTTGGGTGAAAGTTATGTTACTGTAAGCAAAAGAGAAAATAATTTGATTGCAAGCGTCGTTACAACAAATCTTGCTAAAAGATTTAAAGAACTCCTTGACAAGAACAAAGTTTTTGTGCTAATGTCTGGAACAATTCATTCTGAGAATGTTCTGAAAAATATTTTTGGTTTGAAAAATTTTAAAATTATTGATGCAGAAACAGAATCACAAGGAAGAATTGAGGTTCAAAAAACAGGGCTTGAAAAAGATTGCAAATATTCTAATTTTTCAAATGGAAAATTTAATAGGAGAGATTATCTGAAATCTTTGGACAAATGTATAGAAGTTTCGAAAAAGCCGACGCTGGTTCATGTTAATGCTTTTTTGGACTTGCCTTCTGAAGACGAAATTGAAAAATTTAAATTGAAAAATTTGATTAATCGTGAAAAATTAAAAGATATTCAGGATAAAGATAATACCGGAAAACTGGTTGAGGAATTCAAAAAAGGAAAAATAAAAGTTCTTTTCTCGACGAGAAGTGGGCGGGGAATTGATTTTCCCGGAGTGCAGTGCAATTCAATTGTTTTTACAAAATATCCAAATCCAAATGTCAAGGATGCTTTTTGGAAAATTTTATACAAAACAAAACCAATGTATTACTGGGATTTTTACAAAGACAAAGCACGACGGGAATTCTGGCAAAAAATTTATCGTGGATTAAGATTTAAAGAAGACCATATTTATTTGTTAAGCCCTGATTGTCGAGTTCTGGATGTTATTGAGGACAAAAAAGTTTAAAACACATAAAAGGATTCTCTTTTTATGCATCCGTCGCATAGTTCGCTATGCTCTCGACTTCGTCGAATACAACGGTAATATTAATGCCTCCGTCGCATAATGGTTGTGCACCTGGTTTGAGCCCAGGGTCTTCGGACATCCAGGTTCGATTCCTGGCGGGGGCGTTTCAGGGCGTTGAACAGATATAACGACGCCCGTTTTCTTATTAATATAAAATCTTGTTACGTCCACATCAACGAAAGATATTTAAATGATGTAGACGTATAAAATACTATGGTTTATACAGAGATAAAAGAGAAAAATGGAAAGAAATATTTTTACAGAGTTTTATCTATTAGGAAAGGGCCAAGAATAGAAAAAAAGAGAATTTATCTTGGTGTTGATTTGGATAAGAAAAATTTGACTGACAAAGAAAAGCTTGCTGATAAAGAATTAATGCTCCTCTCCACTTTGCTGAATGAAAAAGAAAAAAAAGAATTAGAAAAGATAAAAAAAGAATATCTCAACCAACACAAGGCAAATCTTGAAAACAGATACGAATCTTTTGTTTCTTTGTTCACTTATGATTCTACAAATATTGAGGGAAATACTTTCACGCTTCAGGAAACATCCCGGCTTTTATTTGAGAATATAACTCCGAGAAAATCTATGAGAGAGATAAATGAAGTTATTAATCATAAAAAAGCCTTTGATTTTATTTTAAATAATAAAAAAGATATGTCAAAAGAATTAATTTTACAGATTCACAAATTAGTAATCCAGAATACACTAAGACCAGAACTTGAAAATCAGATTGGAAAATATAGAACATTGCAGGTTTATATCAGGGGAACACAATGGCTTCCTCCAAAACCAGAAGATGTTCCAAAAGAAATGGGTTCTTTGTTGACTTGGTATTCAAAAAATAAAAAAGTTCTGCATCCTTTAATTCTTGCTGCTTATTTTCATTCTGCTTTTGAAACAATACACCCTTTTGTAGATGGAAATGGAAGAGTTGGGAGATTGCTTATGAATTTTATCTTACACAAGCATAAATATCCTATGATAAACATTCCTAACAAGAAAAAACATATTTACTACCAATCTCTTGAAGAGTCTCAATTAAAAGGAGATTTGAGAGGATTGGTTAAGTTTTTATTTGATTTATTGAAAGAAGAAAAGATTAGATTTTAAGAGAGTTCTGAACCCATCAAGTAGTCGCTCCATTTTAAAAACTCAATTATCGTTGGTAATTCGAATAAAATAAAGGGCATTATACCGAAAACGAGAATTATGGCGGGGGCATTTAACTAAAAGTTACAAGAAAAATATCTAAATTAGAATCTTTTAAGAACAAATGAGTTTAATAAAATTTATTAGACATAAATTATTAGCAATTGTTGCAATTGCTTTTTTTATAACTCCAAGCATTGCTTATGCTAAAGCGGGTCAGATACACCTTGAAGTAACTTCAATTAAAGAATATCTCTTTTATTTTCTAGGATTAATCTCTGCAATAGCAAGTATATATTTTTTTAAAACAAAACATTAATTATTAATAATAAATCTTAATCCTAAAAAAACCTTTTCCAAAAAGATTTTTTTATTTTTATTGGATTATTGTGCTCGTCGAGAATTTCATATCTGATTTTTGGTTTTTCCTTAAATACGGGTGCTTTTTTTGCAAGTTCTTCATTGACTTTTCGTATTGCTTGTTCAATTGTCAGTTGAGAATAACCCTGTTTAATGAGTGCTATTTTCAGTGATTCAATAGTGTACCCTTTTGCCAGATTTTTTTTAAAATATTTTAATAAGTCGTTTATTGAATTTGTCGTCATTAATTCTCAAAAGAAAAATAGTTTAAAAGATTAGTTGTATTATTTTATAATTATTGGGTTGTCTTTTTTGTAATGTTTTGCAGCCATTGCAAGACGCATTTTTGATTCCGCATAGATTGTCATTATTTTTTCTCCTTTTTTTACTGAATCTCCTTTATTAAAATAAAGATAAAGTCCTGCGAATTTATCTGTCGGACAACCAGAAGAACGGGCAAGAGAATTTATTTTTTGATTATTTATTTCAATAATTGTTCCTGATTTTTTGGCGAGGATATCTTTTTTGAATTTTCCTGGTTTGATGTCAATTATCTCTCCTCCCTGTGCTTTAATTATCTCTTTGAATTTTTTAAATGCTTTTCCAGAATCGAGAATTTTCTGTGCAAGAAATATCCCTTTTCCTTTTTTTGCCTTGCCAGTCATTTCAAAAATTGTTGCTGCAAGAAAAAGTGATTTTTCTTCCAAATCGCGAGGACCCTTTAATTTAGGGTCAAGAACTTCTATCACATCTCTTAATTCAAGTGCTGGCCCGACACCACTCCCCATTGGCTCATCTGCTCTAGTTAAAACAACTTTTAATTTTTTCTTAAAATGTTTTCCAAGATATTCAAATTTGCGTTTTAATTTTTTCGCTTTTACTAAATCAACTTTCGCAGTTTCTCCATAAGGAATGTCAATTAAAATATAATTGCTCCCACTTGCAAGTTTTTTTGACATTATTGAGGAAAGTAATTGGGCTTCAGGATCTATTTTCAGCATTTTTTCTACGCGAATTATTTTTGAATCAGCAGGAACCATTCCAAGTGCACCCCCCCAAACCAAACACCCGTTTGTTTTATTTACTATTTTTTTTAGTTCTTTTATTGAGAATTCAATATTTGCAATTGTCTCAATAACATCTGCTGTTCCTGCGGGAGAAGTGATTGCACGCGACGATGATTTGGGTATAATTAAACCAGCAGCAGCACAAATTGCTACAATTATTGGAGTTGTTCTATTCCCAGCAATTCCTCCTATAGAATGTTTATCGACGACAAATTTATTTTTAAAACTTAATTTATTTCCTGATACGAGAATTGCTTCAATAAGATAAATTGTTTCTCGCATTGACATCCTTTGTTTATACATTGCAGAAATGAAAAGGGCAATTTCTGCTTCTGAAGAAGAATTATTCACAACATCTTCAATTATTTTGTATATTTCTTTTTTTTCAAGTTTTTTTCCTGAAAGTTTTTTCTTAATAAAATCTAAGCTATTTGAAACAGGGGCAATATTAACATCTACTACTTGTCCTCTTCGAAGACTATACATTTTTTTTAATTCTTCTGAAATTCCTATTTCATTATTTTTACAAAGCCCATCGACAATATCAATGATTGTAAATATCTCTTTTGAATTTTTAGAACTTTTTTTTAAAGAAATTCTCTCGGTTGTATTAACACCTATTTTTTCTGCGGTCTCTTTTGATAGCATTACTACTGGAACTCCTGCAGACCATTTAAGAATTTTTATTTTTAATTCCATCTCTTTTCAAAAATAAGTTAAAATGATTTTTATATTTATCTAAGAAGATTTATTACAAAATTTCCTGATTTGTAATCCTGCAAAGTAAAAACTCCGGGTGCCCGCTTGTTTCTGTATAAATCTATAATTATGAAAAAATAAGCAAGTATTAATGGTCCGAGGATGAATCCCAAAATTCCGAATAAAAATATTCCTCCAATCATACCGATAAGAACAAGTGCGGGGTGCATACGTGCCCGCTTTGAAATAATTATTGGTCTTAAAAAATTATCAATGGTATTAGACATTACTCCAAAAATTGCGAGTGCTATTGCTGAAAAAACATTTCCCCCGATTAGAAGATATATTGCAACTGGAGCCCAAACAATTGTTGTTCCGATTATAGGTAAAATTCCTGCAAGGCAAGCAAGAACTGCCAAGAATAACGCGTTGGGAATTCCTAAAACCAAGAAACCAAAACCAACTATTAAACCTTGCAACACCCCAATTACAACTTGCCCGTATATAACAGAATAAGTTATATCTCTTGATGATTCAAACATTTGTGTTTCAATTTCTTTTGAAAAAGGCATGATGCTTTTAAGATAAGCAACAAACAAATCTTTATCTCTTAACAAAAAAAAGAAAGTGAAAATTACAACAAGCATTTGCAAAAACAGCGTCGGGAAATTGAGTATAAGATTTGCAAGAGAGTTTGTAATCGTATTTGTCATCCTTGTTACAAATGAATGAAGAATTGAACCTATTTCGGTTGCTGTTTGTTCTGATGCAAAAAGAGAAGGAAATATTTTTTGAAGAGGGGCCACAAAATCAAGTTGTTGAGATGCCTGATAAATCTTGAATGATTGATTTAAAATAATTGGCGTAAGATACCAAAGAGGTAAAAGAATCAACATCAAAAGTCCCCCACAAATAATCAAAGCAGAAATATTTTTTGAATGGATTTTTTTGTAAAGAATGTCATAAATAGGAGAGAACATAAAAGCGAGGAGAACTCCCAGGATAATTGAAAGAAGTATTGGTTTTAAGAGGAAAAAAGATAAGACAGATAAAATTATAATTACGGCGATTGTTGCAATTTTTTTAAAATCTGAATTATCCATTTTCTATTTTAAAAAGAGTTTGTTAAAATTTATAAAGGTTTGTAAGTTTTGGAAAATATGAATTTTATAAAAAAAGTATTTGATGGTGAAAGTGATGAATTAGTACACTTGCAATTCCAAAAATTCAGTAAAGGAGAATTCCAAAACAGAGCGATTATTGAAGTCAAAAAGACGGGCGGAGGTTGGGCAATAAAAACTTCTGCTGAGTTTACAAATGAATTAGTGAGAATAATGGCTGAAAAATTAGAGGGTTCTTCTGTAAAGGTTACAGGAGCAGTAATCTCTACGCAGGATTTGACAGGAAAATTAAAATTCAAAGATAAAAAACAATTTCAGGGTGTTAAAAGATATTTAATTGATAATGAAATGTCTGGAGTAGAAATAATCTCTTTATTAAATAATTTTCCCAAGAATTTTTTTGCCCTGACGTTTGACGTTGGCGACGAGAAATTGAAAATAAAACCAAAAGATCCAAAATCAGGAAAATCTGGCTCAAAAGGAGAAGAAAAACCAAAAGCAGATTTTTGCAGTTTGAAAACTTCTGATGAAAATATTGTGAAGGATTTTGTTTTTGAAAAAACAGGTTTTAAACAAGCAAAAATTAGTCATAATTTTTTTATTGAAAAAATTGAAATCCCCGAAGAGTTAAAAGATAGCAAGGATTTTGCAAAAATTCGCGAGGAATCAAAACGTGTTGGAAAGATTGTTAGGGAAGCGGTTATTGACGGCGTCGAGATGAAAAAAGAAGTTGGGTTTGAGGCGTGAGAATGAACCGTAGAAATCTTAAAGCAAGAAAAATCCTGTCAGCATTGGAGAAATATGGTTGTAAAATTATGAGAAGCACCCCTCATGGAGTCATAGTTGAAAACCAAAAGAACAAGCAATCAATTAATGTTCCTTTGCACAGAGAAGAACTTGCTGTCTGGATTTATGGAAATATTTTAAGACGGCTTGGAATTGATAAAAAAGATTTTGAAGAAAATTATCTAAATTAAAATTCTGGAAATAAAAATTGGTTCTTTTGCTCCTTCAATAAAAATCTCCTTTTTTTCAGGATAAGCTTCTAAAAATAATCTCAAGGATTTCTTAAAATTCTCTATTGCTTCATCCAAAGTGTCGCCAAAATCTGCAACACCTGTCTCCTCATTATTAACAATAAAAACTCTTTTTCCACCTGTTTTCTCTTCTCTAACAGAAATATTAACACTTAAATTTTCCATAATAAATACAGACTAAAATAGTTTATTAATGTTTTGTTTTTTGAAGAAAAATTCAAATTTTTAACCCACCGAACAATTTAAAAACACAATTTTTCTTGATATTTTATCCAGGGTTAATAAAATGATAATCTCCGCAAGAGTATTAAGAAATGCCGACAAGAAAATCACCAAGAAAAGGAAGTTTGCAGTTTTGGCCGAGAAAGCGCGCCAATAAGTTTTTGCCTAGAGTAAACTGGAATGCTATTTCTTCTGGTAAAAATATCAAGGGTTTTATCTGCTACAAAGCTGGAATGGCTTCTGCTTCTGTAAAGGATATGACTTCTGATTCAATGACAAAAAACAAGGAGATTATTATTCCTGTGACAATTCTTGAATGCCCTTCAATGAAAATTTTTTCTGTTCGATTTTATAAAAATAAGAAAGTTGATGGAGAGATTCTTGCTGAAAATTTTGACAAGGAATTAAAAAAGAAAATTAAAGTCCCTAAAAAATATTCAAAAAAAATTGATGATTTTAAAAAAGAATATGATGACTTAAAAATTATTTTTTATTCTGTTGTAAAAGAAACAGGAATTAAGAAAAAACCAGACATGGTGGAGATTGGTTTGAATGGAACTCTTGAGGAAAAAATAAGTTTTGTGAAAGAAAATTTGGGGAGAAATATTTCTGTTGAAAACTTTTTTGAAAAAAATCAATTGATAGATATTCGGGGATTGACAAAAGGAAAAGGGCTCCAGGGGCCTGTTAAAAGATTTGGTATTAATCTTAAAGTTGCAAAATCAGAAAAAGGACAGAGACGACCGGGAAGCATTGGTCCGTGGCATCCTGCGCGAGTTACTTTTCGCGTTCCAATGGCTGGACAATTAGGAATGTTTACACGCGCTGTTTATAATTTAAAAATAATTGATTTGGGAAAAGCCGAAGACAAATTCAAAAATATAAAAAATTATGGTGATATAAAAACAAATTATATTCTTGTTGCTGGTTCTGTTCAGGGCTCTGCAAAACGACAATTAATTCTTACTGCTCCTCTTCGTGAAACTAAAAAAACTAAAAAGAAAAATTATGAATTGCTGGAAGTTTTAAAATGAAAACAAAAATATTAACTATCGACGGAAAAAGCAAAGGAGATATTAACTTGCCTAAATGTTTTTCTGTGCCAATTCGCGAGGATATTGTTCAAAAAGTTTTGGAAGTTAAGAAAAACTGGCAACCATATGGCCCAAATCCTCTTGCGGGAAATTATTCTGCAAGTGGAAAAATAAAGCACCAAAGACATGTTTGGAAATCACAATATGGAAAAGGAATATCAAGAATCCCAAGAAAGATTTTTTCACGACGGGGTTCTCAGTTTAATTGGGAAGGCGCAGATATACCAAGCACAAGAGGAGGCAGAAGGGCTCATCCTCCAAAAACAATTTCTATGATTAATACTAAAAAGATAAACAAAAAAGAAATGAAAATTGCCTTTGAGTCTGCATTAAGTGCAACTGCAAATAAAAAATTTGTCGAGAAAAAATATGAGAAGATTTCAAAATTAGACAAAAAAATTCCATTTATAATTGATTCAAAGATTATTGAGTTAAAGACAAAAGATTTGTTAAAAAATTTAAAAAATATTTTAGGAGAAAATTTATTTGAGATTGCAATAAAGAAAAGAGGGATTCGTGCTGGAATTGGAAAACTCCGAGGTAGAAAACATAAAAAAAGTGCAGGTGCATTAATTGTTGTTGGTGAAGATGAAAGATTGAAAACAAAAGATTTTGATGCTGTAAATATTAAAAATCTTGGGGTAAATGATTTGGCTAAGGGGGGTTTGGGGAGATTAGTAATTTATACTGAAAATGCAATTAAAAATTTGGAGGAAAGGAAATGAATTTGAAACCACTCACTACTGAAAAGGCAATTATGAGCATCGAACGGGAAAATGTTTTGACTTTTTTAGTTGACGCACGAAAAACAAAAGACGAGATTAAAAAAGAAATTGAAGAAATTTTCGAAGTCAAGGTTGAAAAAGTGCGAACACTGATTCGTGGAAATAAAAAATATGCTTATGTTAAATTAAAAAAAGAATTTCTTGCTATTGACTTAGCGACAAAGTTAGGGATGATGTAAATGGGAAAAAGAATAATAACACAGCGACGGGGAAGAGGAACACATACTTATAAAGTAAAAAGAAGTGCGTTCAAATACAAACTGCAATTTCCAAAAAAAATTGAGGGAGAAGGAATTGTTTTGAAATTAATAAATTCAGGGGGGCACACTGCACCGATTGCAAAGGTGAAATATTGCGACGGAATTTTTTATATCCCTGCTTTTGAAGGAATGATAGAAAAACAAAAAATCAAATTTGGAGGGAAAGAAGTAAAAGATGGAAATATTCTTGAATTAAAAAATTGTCCTGTCAAAACAAAAATTTATTGCATTGAATCGAGGCCTGGTGATGGGGGAAAATTTATCAAAAGTGGAGGGAACAATGCAATAATAACACGAATTGTTGGGGATAAAATTTTTGTAGCAATGCCTTCAAAAAAAGAAAAAGAATTCAGACCAGAATGCAGAGCAATTGTCGGGAAAATTGCAGGGGACCAAAGATTAGATAAACCAGTTATCAAAGCAGGTAAAAAATTTTATATTAAAAAATCAAAAAGTAAGTTATGGCCTCGGACTTCAGCAGTTAAGATGAATGCTATTGACCATCCATTTGGTTCTGGACGTGGAAAAAATCCAAAAAGCAAAATTGCAAAGCGAAATGCCCCCCCTGGAAAAAAAGTCGGATTGCTAAGACCAAGGAGGACAGGAAAAAGAAAATAAAATGGAAGAAATAACAAAAAAACAATTTATATATCGCGGAAAGACAGTTGATGAATTGAAAAAACTAGATGTTCGTGAATTTGCAAAACTTTCTCCGTCGAGAAATAAAAGGAATATTTTTAGAAACTTTCAAAAAATTGAAGAATTTATTTTTAGGTCAAAGAAAAAAATTGAAAAAGGAAAAGCGATTAAGACGCATTCAAGAGATTTGGTTGTCATGCCTGAGATGGTTGGCTGGAGGATTATGATTCATAATGGAAATAAATTTATTCCAGTAGATATTATTGGTGAAATGCTCGGGCATAAATTTGGAGAATTTTCACTCACGAGAGGAAAAATCAAACATTCAAAGGCAGGCGTTGGTGCAACAAAAGGAAGTAAACACAAGAGTAAAAAATAATGACACAAACAGAAAAACCACAAACAATTGCAGGAAAAAAACAGCAAGGCATAGTTGAGAAATCAAAGAAACAAAAAATTGAAGAACCGAAGAAAATGAGTCCTGAACAAGAAAAAAAAGCAGAGGACATTGAAGAAAAACAAGAAGAAACAAAACCAAAAGAAGAAAAGAAAAAACCCGTTGCAAAAAAAATCAAAAAAGAGGAAGTTGTTGTTAACGGAAAAAATCTCCACATCTCGTCGAAAAAAGCATTTGCAATTTGCAGATTTATCAGAGGTAAAACAATTGAGAAGGCAATTGATGACTTGCAAAATGTTTTAGATAAAAAGATTGCTGTCCCAATGAAAGGAGAAATCCCGCATAAAAAAAGCGTGAAAGGAATTGCTTCTGGTGCAGGGAGATATCCTCAGATTGCAACACAGGAAGTTATGAGATTACTGAAAAGTTTGAAAGGAAATGCCAACAATCATGAAGTTGAAGAACCCGTTATTGTCGAGGCAATTGCAAATTTCGGCGATAGGCCACTTGGAAGATTTGGAAGATGGCAAAGAAAAAGAACACATATTGTAATCAAAGCAAAAAGTAAAATGAAAAAAGAAAATAAACAGCGAGGGAAAAATGGAAGAAAATCATAGATTTCCATACATTAAAAAATTATACGGAGGTTATTTTTAATGGAAGAAAGAAAAACAGTTCAATTTAAGAAAGATGAATTTACAATTCGCGAAAAGATAAAAGAAGTGTTAGGAAAAGGAAAAGTCAGCAGAGTAAAAATTGTTTATACACCTGTGGGGGAAAAAATAATTATATCAACTCATAAACCTGGGCTAGTTATTGGAAGAAAAGGAGAAAAAATTCAAGAAATTACAAATATTCTTAAAACAAAATTCAAGTTGGAAAACCCAAGCATTGATGTTGATGAGATAAAAAATCCAGAATTTGATGCACAAATAAATGCCGACGAGATTGCACTATCATTAGAGAGATTTGGTCCCTTGAAATTCAAAGTTATTGCATATAGGACATTGCAAAGGATTATGGAAGCAGGAGCACTTGGTGCAGAAATCCGATTGAATGGAAAACTCCCTAGCTCAAGGGCAAAATCATGGAGATTTGCTCAGGGTTATTTGAAAAAAACAGGAGACCCTGCGAAAGTTGTAGACCGGGCTCAGGCAAAAGCAGCAACAAAACCAGGCATAGTAGGAGTAAAGGTTGCAATTCTTGCTCCAGATGCAAAAATTTATGATAAAATTGAAATCAACGACGAACTAATGAAAAAAATCAGAACAAATGTTGAAGAATTAGAGAAAAATAAAATTAACAAAAAAGTCACAAAAAATAAGATAAGCAAGAAAAAAGGAGACAAAAATGAAATTCAATGAGATTAAGAAATTAAGTGAGAAAGATAAAGAAAAGAAAATGAAAGAATTAAAAACAGAACTTGTGAAGTCAAAGACAGGAACACAAAAACAAAAAGGTTCTAAAGTAAGACAAATTAGAAAAATTATTGCACGAATTCATACATTCAACAACCAAATTAAAACTGGAGTTGAAAAGAACAAATAAATATGGAAATATGTCCAAAATGTGGCCTGCCTGAGCAGGCATGTGTGTGTGAGCAAATAGGAAAAATTTCACAAAGGATAAGTGTGACAACAGACAAAAAACGATATGGAAAAATCGTGACGGTTGTTACAGGGTTTGACAATGGCGTCGATGTTAGGAAAATCGCCAAGTCGTTGAAAAACGAACTTGCTTGCGGTGGAACTTTCAAGAACAACAAAATCGAACTTCAAGGAGACCACACAAGAAGGATAAAACCTCTTTTGGTTAAACTTGGATTTGACGAAGAATCCATATCAGAATAAATAAAGAAAACCAAGGTTTCCCTTATCAACCCTTCCTTTAAAATAGGGCCACGCCTGATACACAACAACGAGGTGGAGAAAGAAAATGAAAGCGAAAAGCAAAGAAAAAACAGGGAAAGAAAATATTAGCTGTGCTGATGTGAAGTGTCCTTTTCATGGAAAATTAAAAACTCGTGGAAGAACATTTGAAGGCAAAGTCACAAAAAAATTTCCAAAAAGAATTACAATTGAACTTGAAAGAATGGTTTATGTCAGAAAATATGAAAGATATTCAAAAAGCAGAATAAAACTTCACGCACGACTTCCTGATTGTCTTGAAAAAGAAATTAATATTGGAGACTTGATAAAAATTCAAGAATGCCGTCCATTGAGCAAGATCATACATTTTGTAGTCATTGAAAAAATTAAAAGTGAAGAGGAAGGGAAATGAAAGCAAAATTAAAAATTTTCCAGTCATTCGCTAACCTTTTGGGGGTTGTTATCAAATGAAAGCAATATCAGCAAAACCAACACGAGCATTGAACTTAGGAGCGTATATGACTGCATCAGATAATAGCGGAGCAAAGATTGTAAAACTTGTTGGAGTGAAAAAAGGAAAGAGCAAAAAAGGACGACAAGGTTATGCAAAGATTGCAGACTGGGTAAAAGTTTCTGTTAGAAAAGGCATTCCAGATATGAAAGGAAAAGTTTTCGACGCTGTTATAATCCGGCAGAAAAAAGAATATCGAAGAAAAACAGGGGAGCGAGTTGCGTTTGAGGATAATGCAGTCGCAATTTTGAAAGACGAAAAAGGGAACCCAAAAGGAACTCAAATCAAGGGGGCAATTGCAAGGGAGGTTTTGGAGCGATGGCCAAGTGTAGGAAAAATCGCAAAAATTGTTTATTAAAATGAAAGCAAAATCAAAGATTTTTCATTCATTCGCTAACCTTTTGGAGGTTGTTATCAAATGAAAGCAAAATTAAAAATTTTCCAGTCATTCGCTAATTTGCTGGAAGTTATTATCAAATGAAAATAAATCAAAGTAAATTTCAAGGAAATTTTCTTTCGCCCGAAATTTCAGTTTCGAACGAAAGATTTTCATTCATTCGAAAATTATATGGGGGTTTTTTTAGATGAAACAAAAATTTTCAACAAAATGGAAAGCAAGTAAACAGCCTCGGAAACAGAGGAAGTTTATAGCAAGAGCACCATTACATATTAAAAGAAAATTACTTAGTGTTAACCTATCAAAAGAGCTGAGAAAAAAACAAGGAAAAAGAAATGTAGTTGCACGAAAAGGGGATATTGTAAAAATCATGCGGGGAAAGTTCAAGAAAAAACAGGGAAAAATTATCGAGATTAAAACAAAATTAGGGAAGATTTATATTGAAGGAATCCAGGCAAAGAAGATGGATGGTTCAAAAACAAATGTTCCTCTAAAAGCTTCAAATTTGCAGATTATTGAATTAAATGTTGATGACAAAAAAAGAAAATTAAAAATTAAAAAAGAAACAAAAAAAGAAGAGAAAATAGATTCAAAAAATAAGGTTGAGGAAAAAAAATAATGGCACACTTAAAACGACAAAAAACACCAAAACGATGGCCTATTGCTAGAAAAGGAACAACATTTGTAGTTCACCCAAATACAAATCTAGAAAGAGGAGTCCCATTATTAATTATATTAAGAGATATGCTCAAAATTTGCCAGACAAGAAAAGAGGTTAAAAGGATAATTCATGATAAAAAAATATTAATTAATGGAAAAGAAGCAAAAGATGATAAAAATTCTCTTCTTTTGTTTGATACACTTGCAATAATTCCTACAAAAAAATTTTACAAAATTGGACTTTTACCAAATGGAAAATACGGGTTGCAGGAGATCAAAGAAACAGAAATAAATTCAAAAATAACAAAAATCATTGGAAAGAAAATATTGAAAGGAAAAAAAATCCAATTGAATCTTAGGGACGGAAAAAATTATCTGAGTGACCTTAAATGCAGTATTGGCGATTCTGTTATTATTGATTTAAAAAACAAAAAAATTTTGAAATGCCTTCCATTAAAAGAAAAAACAAAAATTATTATTGTTGAAGGTAAACACGCAGGAAAAGAAGGTGTTGTTGAAAAAATTTTGAAAGAGAAAAAGATGGCAAGATTGAATCTTGAAGGAAAAGAAATTGATGTTTTAATTAAACAAATAATGGAGATTGAATAATGAAAGAAAATATAATGCGACAAATAAAAATTGAAAAAGTTGTTCTTAGCGTCGGTGGAATCGGAGAGGGTTTAGAAAAAGGAGTTAAATTACTGAATTTTTTAACAGGAAGAAAAATTGCAAAGATAAGTTCTAAAAAAAGAATTCCTGCATTTAATATAAGACCGGGTTTAGAAGTCGGTGCTGTTGTTACACTTAGGAAAGATTATGAGGAATTATTGAAAAAACTTTTTGTCACAATAGACAAGACATTAAAGAAAAAACAAGTCAGCGAGAATAATTTTTCATTTGGAATAAAAGAGTATATTGAAATTCCTGGAATTGAATATCAAAGAGAGATTGGGATTATTGGTTTTGATGTGACGATTGTTTTCAAGCGTGCTGGAAGAAGGATTAAATTACGAAAAGCCAAAAAAGGAAAAATGCCTGCCCGACAAGTTATTACAAAAGAAGAAATAATTAAATTTATGGAGGAAACCTACGGGTTAAATTTTAAATGAAAATAAATCAAAGTAAATTTCAAGGAAATTTTCATTCATCCAAAAATTATATGGGGGTTATTTTGAATGACAACATCAGATCATAAAAAAATATTGAAGCAATTTGAAAATAAGCCCGCAGTAAAGGCAAAATTTTTGAAGCACAATAAACCAAAAGAAAGAAAAACAGGTATTACTGCGAAAAAATGTGAAAGATGCGGAAGATTCGGGGCCCACATAAAATCATATGGATTAAATTTGTGCCGACACTGCTTTAGAGAAATTGCAGTTGAAATCGGTTTTAAAAAATACAGTTAAAATGTCACACGATATAGTTGCCGACGGGCTTAACATGATAAGAAATGCTAAAAGAGCCAGAAAGAACTCTGTTAAAATAAAAAGAATCTCAAATTTATTAATTGAGGTTTTAAAAATTATGAAGCAAAAAGGAGCCATTAAAAAATACAAAATAAACAGCAAGGAGAAATCAATAGATATTGCAATTGATAATTTGACAGAATGCAGAGCAGTAAAACCAAGATTTAGCTGTGATGTTTCACAAATTGAGAAATACCGACGGAGATACTTACCTGCACGAAATATTGGAACAATGATTCTTTCAACAAACAAGGGCTTAAAAACACATGAAGAATCTCAACAAGAAAATATCGGAGGATGCTTAGTTGCATTTTTTTATTAAAATGAAAAAAAGAATAGAACATAAAATTGAAATTCCTGAAGGAGTAGAAATTAAATTAGAAGACTCTTTTTTAATTGCTAAAGGACCCAAAGGAGAAAACAGAAAAAAAATTAATTTGAGGGGGTTGATTTTCGAGATTGAAGACAACAAGATAAAGATTGGACATGATAAAGCAACAAAAAATGAAAAAAAGAGGATAAATACTCTTATCTCGCATATCCATAATATGATTAATGGTGTTCAGGAAAAATTTGAATATAAAATGAAAATTTGCGCAAGTCATTTTCCAATGAATGTGAATGTTAACAACAACGAAATACTGATTAAAAATTTTCTCGGTGAAAAGATTGCAAGAAAAGCTAAAATTCCGATTAATGCAGAAGTAAAAATTCAAGGACAAGAGATTACCATTTTATCTACTGATAAAGAAATTGCGGGGCAAACAGCAGCAAATATTGAAAAAGCCACAAAAATAATTGGAAGGGACAGGAGAATTTTCCAAGACGGGATTTATATTATTAGTAAAGGAGGAAAGAAAATATGAAATTTTTGAGGAGAGATTGGTTTAGATTTGGCAAATTCAAAAAAAAGAAAAACCAAAAATGGAGGAAACCTACTGGAAGAGATAATAAAATGCGGGAGAAAAGAAAAGGTTATCCTGTAGTTGTAAGTATTGGTTATAAAAAGTCCGGGAGAAAAAAGCAATTTATAGTCAATAATTTAAGTGATTTGGAAAAAGTTGAGAAAAGAGAATTAGTTATTTTGGGAAAGATTGGAAAAAAGAAAAGAATAGAGATTTTAAATAGGGCAAAAGAAAAAGGAATTCAAATATCAAATTTAAAAATTAAATCCTCTGAGGATAAAAAATGAATTTAGCAAAAAAGAAATCACTGGCTCAAAAAGTTTTGGGAGCTGGAAAAAAAAGAATTATGTTTGTGCAATCGCGACTTGACGAAATAAAAGAGGCACTCACAAAACAAGACATAAGAGATTTAAAAAAAGAGGGGGCAATTGTTATTAAAGAAAAAAAAGGAAGAAAAAGAAATATCAAAAGAAAGAATAAAAAAGGACCTGGAAAAATTAAAAAGACACTTAATACTCGCAAAAAAGATTATGTTAGGACTACCAGAAAACTTAGAAAATATGTTGCAGAGATGAAAAGAAAAAAAATGCTCAATTCCGGAGAAGTCAAAGATATTAGAAAAAAAATTAGAAATCGCCAATTCAGAAGTCAAGCACATCTTAAAGAATATATTAAGGAATTAAAAAAATGAACAACAAAGAAATACTAAATGAATTAGAAAAAAAATTTGAAGATTTAAAAAAGGAACTTGGGTTTAAATCAGAATTGCAAGATATCGACGAGATATTTTATATTAAAGATGCTATTTTAAAAGATGGTTTTGTGAGTGAAAATATAGATAGGCAAATTTGCTCCAGAATAATTGAAACTTATATGGGCTGGACAAATTATCTTCATAGTTTAATTGTTCCAAATCCCCAAAACATTCTTAATATAAGCGAATCAAGAATTTTTAATTCAGAAGAAAAGAAAGAGATAAATAATATGATGAAAAAAGCAATGGAAATAATCAGCAAAAACAACTGGATTGGATTGACAAAAAATAAACAAGAAGAGGCGAGGTTTATTGACGAGGCGGTGAACAATTGGAAAAATAATTTTGGGATTAAATTAATAAAAATTCTTGAGAAAGTGAAAGGAGAATGGGAAAAATGAAAGTAAATCAAAGTAAATTTCAAGGAAATTTTCATTCATCCGAAAATTGTACAGAGGTTATTTAGAATGAGAACAATAAAACGAAGAAGAAAAGAAGGAAAAACAGATTATAAAAAACGTCTTGGTTTATTGAAAAGTAAAAAGCCACGAATTGTTTTCCGAAGGACAAATAAGTATTTGATAGTGCAATATATTGAGAGCAAAGAAGCAAAAGATAAAGTTATCATAACAATTACTTCAAAAAATTTGTTAAAATATGGCTGGCCTGAAAATGCAACTGGGGCCCTTAAATCAATTCCTGCTGCTTATCTTATTGGATATTTAATCGGCAAACAGATTATCTCAAAAAAACTCGCAACTCCGATTGTAGATTTTGGAATGCTCAGAGTATTACATAAAACAAAAATTTATGGTTTTTTAAAAGGACTTATTGATACAGGGGTAAAAATAAAATGCAAAAAAGAATGTTTTCCAGAAGAGGAAAGAATAAAAGGTTCTTCACTCAAAAATAAAATTGAATTTGAAAAAATAAAGGAGAAAATTGAAAATGCCTGAAGAAAAAAAACAAATTGAAGCACAAGACGAATTTGCAGAAAAACCAGAAGATGTTCTCGACGAAACTGATTTGAAAGAACTTGAAAAAATGAAACAAGAAGTTGAAGAAAAAGTTAATGGTAAAAAGAAAAAATTTGAAGTGAATGATGGACTTGTGAGGTGGGAACCAAAAACAAAATTAGGGGAAGATGTTAAGAACAAAAAAATAAAAAACATTGATGAGATATTAGATAAAAATTTGAAAATCCTTGAACCAGAAATTGTTGATTCTCTAATTAATGTTCAATCAGATTTAATTTCAATCGGACAATCAAAAGGAAAATTTGGTGGTGGGAAAAGAAGGGCATGGAGACAGACGCAGAGAAAAACAAAAGAAGGAAATGTTCCGAGTTTCTCGGCGATGGCTGTTGTTGGTGACAGAGAAGGACATGTAGGCGTTGGCGACGGCAAAGCAAAAGAAACTCTTCCTGCAAGAGATAAGGCAATAAGAAAAGCAAAATTAAATATTTTCCGGGTTGGCAGAGCGTGCGCGGCATTTGATTGTGATTGCTCTGAAGAACATACTATTCCATTTGAAGTGGAAGGAAAATCAGGAAGTGTGAGGGTCAAATTAATTCCTGCCCCACAAGGAACTGGATTGGTTGTTGGAAGTGAACTAAAAAAAGTTTTGCAACTTGCAGGAATTAAAGATGTTTACAGCAAAACATTCGGACATAAAAAAACAACATTTAATATGATAAAAGCATGTGTTAATGCATTAAAAATAACAAATGAAAAATGAAAAAAATAAATCAAAGCAAATTTCAAAGAAATTTTCATTCGTCTGAAATTTCAGTTTCTAATGAAAGATTTTCATTTATTCAAAAATTATATAGAGGTTATTTCAAATGAAAATCGCAGTAATTAGAATAACCGGACAAATTGGATTAAGAAAAGAAATAGTTGAAACTCTGCAGAGATTAAGATTAAGAAGAAAATATGTTTGTGTTGTTTTTGACAAACCCACAAAAGTGCAACTTGGAATGATTAAAAAAGTTCGTGATTTTGTTGCATTTGGTGAAATCAGCGACGATACTTACAAAGAACTTGTTGGAAAGCGAGGACAAAAAGACAAGGAAGGAAAATTAAAACCTTTTTTCAGATTGCATCCTGCACGAGGAGGAATGGACACAAAAAAACATTTTGGCGTCGGCAAGGGTGTTCTTGGAGAAAATAAAAAAATGAATGAATTAATTCGGAGGATGTTGTGATGAAACTCAAAAAACGCACTAAATCATCGAGAATGCACGGAAGAAAAATGGGAACTCATGGTGGTGGAGCACGAAAGAAAAAAAAGAAAAGTGGAAGTAAGGGAGGGGTTGGAATGGCTGGAAGTGGAAAAAGAGCAGACCAGAAAAAAACACTTATAATAAAAAAATACGGAAACAAATATTTTGGAAAACAAGGAGTAACAAGCAGAGGAACTGAAAGAAATAAAGAAAATAAAATCAATGTTAGGCAGATTGATGCTAATATTGAAAGTTATGGAAAAAAGAAAGGAGACAAATGGGAAGTTGATGCAATAGATTATAAAATTCTTGGAACAGGTGAGGTGAATAATAAAATTATTATTAAGGCAAAATCAGCGTCGAAAAGTGCAATTGAAAAAATCAAGAAATCTGGTGGAGAGATTATTTTGGAAAATAAATAGATACATTAAAAGAAAACTCAACCAAACTCTTAAAAACCGAATTCTATAATTAATAAATGGACATGACAAAAATATTCAGTTTTATTCCAGAAGTTACAAAACCAGTTGAAAAGAAAGTTGGATTCAATACCAAATTAAAATGGACACTGATTATACTTGGAAGTTTTTTTGTGCTGGCAAATATTCCTCTTTTTGGATTAAGTGAAAATGCACTTGGAAGATTTGAATATCTGGCAATTATTCTTGGAACTGATTTTGGGAGTATTATTTCACTTGGTATTGGACCAATTGTAATGGCGTCGATTATTTTGCAGTTGCTAACTGGTGCCGGAATTTTGAATATTGACACGACGACAGTGGAAGGGAAAAAATTTTTTCAGGGAATCCAGAAGTTACTTGTTTTCTTTTTTATAATCTTTGAAGCAAGTGTTTATGTCTTAATGAAAGGGCTTGAGGCAATGCCTGGTTTTACTGGTTTGATGATTGTGCAATTAATTGCAGGAGGACTTGTAATCTTTTATATGGATGAAGTCACGAGCAAATGGGGTTTTGGTTCTGGGGTTAGTTTATTTATTGGTGCTGGTGTTTCATGGAGGTTATTTACTTCTGCGTTCCAGTTTATAAATCAGCAAGGAAGAAATTGTCTTCTTGATTTTAATAATACTGCTTGTTCTGGTAAATTCCTTGTTTTAATTCAATCAATAATAAATCAATATCCTATTGAATTTTTTTCTGCTGCAGCGACGATAATTGCAACATTAATTATTTTCTTACTTGTTGTTTGGGCGCAATCACTGAAAGTTGAAATTCCGTTGTCATTTGGAAGAATAAGAGGTTATAGTGTTAAATGGCCTTTGTCATTTTTTTATGCTTCTGTTATTCCAGTCATTTTAACTGCTGCACTAGTTGCGAATTTACAGTTATTCGGAGGCATGCTCGAAAACGCTGCTGCTCCGTGTTATATTGAGGGGGGTGTTTGTACTGGTGCTGCAAAAATAGCGTCGTATTTTGGATGGCTCGGACAGTTTTCACAAGGACAGGCAATTTCAGGTTTTGCATTTTGGATTGGCTCTACTAATATTTTAGAATTATTCATTAGAGGAGGATTTATGTCAAAATATTTATTACAAGGATTAACTCATGTATTGTTTTTTGCATTTTTCTCGACGATGTTTGCAGTATTCTGGGTTAAAACATCTGGGATGGATTCAAAAGCACAAGCAAAAAAAATTGTTGCATCAGGATTGCAAGTTGCTGGTTTTCGACAAGATATAAGAATTTTAGAAAGCATTTTGGACAGGTATATTATGCCTTTGACAGTCATGGGGGGAATTGCAATTGGTTTACTGGCGTCAGTAACTAATTTACTTGGTGCTCTGGTTTCTGGAACAGCAATTCTTCTTGTCATAATGATTATGTCCCAATTTTATCAAAATATCGCACAGCAACATGCAACTGACATGAATCCTGCAATGAGAAAGTTTATCGGGGGATGAAAATAATTTTTTCAAACAATGAATTTTTCAAATTATAACTATCCGCCCATTTTGCATAAGCACACCAACCTTGAAATATTTCAGACAATTTTTCATAAGTAATTTCTCCTTTGTTAAACAAATAAATTTTCCTTTTTATATTTCTTATATTCCTTTTTCTAAGCAATTTAAAATAATAAAAAACTCTGAAGCCAACAAAATCAATCCCTTTTGATAATTGGATAATTCTTGATTTATCTGGATGAAGTTCAATCTTTAATTTCTCATTCAAAAAAAGATTTATCTCTTTTTTCCATTTTTCAAGTTGATGTTTTGATTTATGAAGAATTACAAAATCATCAACATAACGAATATAAAACTTTGCTTTCAACTTATGTTTTACAAACTTATCTAACTTATTAAGGTAAACATTAGCAAAAAATTGTGAAGTCAAATTTCCAAGAGGCATACTTTTGTTTTCTATTTCCTTACCATTTTCAAGAATTTTTTGTATTAAGGTGATTATCTTTCTATCATCAATCTTTCTCTTTAATAAAGAAGTAAGAATATTATGATTAACCTCTCGGAAATAATGTTTTATATCTGCTTTTAATACAAAACAGGAGCAAACATTATTTTTTGTGACTTTCTTCACAAACCTTTCAAATTCTTCTAATGCAAATAAATTCCCTTTTCCTCTTCTATTTGCACAAGAATCATAAACAAAAGTTTTATCAAAAATTGGTTCAAGAATTCTGACTAACGCATGATGAACAACTCTGTCGCGAAAATCAGATTTGGAAATTTTGCGAGTTTTTGGGTCTCGCAAAACGTTAGAATTATTACCCTGCCCTAACCTGTAAAGCTAACTCAAAATGTAGCTCATTTACTTTTTGTGCAAAAGCACCAAATACACCGAAGTTTTAGGCGATTGCGATAAAACCTCTGAATTTCATGGCTTAAAATAAATCTAAATAATGCGCTAATAAATGAACATGTAGTTCTGGTCCCTACCAGAACAGAAAAAAATTACAACCAAATTATAAAAATCTTTGGGTTATTTTTTCTAATGCTTTATTTGGTATTCTTCCGTCTTTTACTTCTTTTAAAATTTTCAAATCATTTGGTTTATAGGCCAAAGGCAAATCAGATTTTTTTCTATGGCTCAGCGCTTCGCGCTTCGCTACCCCAAACAAAAAACCATCAGCACTACCGAAGCCCCAGCTGTCGCCAACGAAAATAGAATCATAACCCCGCCCTAACCCGCAAAGCCAAAATCCTACGGCAATATCTTCATCAGGTTGTGTATCTTTAGAAATTTGATAAACATTTACTTCTGGAATTCCGCATTGTTTATTTAAGAAATCCCCATACTTCTGTGCTACTTCCGGACTTCTCGCTAAAAAAACAGGAACCTCTTGATTCCCAAAATCACTGGTTTGAATTGAATATTTTTTTGATTGATTTGAAGATTGTAATACTCTTCTTTGCTCTACTGGTTTTTTTGCATCTAATTCTAAAATTTTTTTAATAACTTCTTTTGCAGGTTTTTTTCCTAAGTTAATTTCGTCTGTTAAACGTAAATATTTTTTTCCTGAATTTGCATATAAAGTTTCTTGAGGATAATGCATTGTTGGTGCAAATTTTCCTAAACACCAAAAATTAATTCCCTCAATTCTTACTGTTCCTTCTGGATACCAGCACCCTTTTCTTTCATAATCAGAATTTGGTCCTTGCTTTATTCTGTCTAAAAGTCCTTCTCTCGCTGTTGCTATTCTTTGATTTGCATTTTCAATTTGTCTTTTGCAATCCACAAAATTTCCATTGTATCTTATTAATTCGACCATAAATTTTTTAGAAAATTAAAGTTTATAAACTTTTCTAATTTGTTACTTTTATAAAAAAGTAACAATCAATAAATGCAACTTTTAAAAACTAATTTTCCCTAATAATTAATTATGGTAAAAAAACAGGTGCGTTTTAGGACAATATTTATTGTTATGTTCGCGGTAATGATAATCGCAAGTTTGTGGAATAGTTTTCCGTTGATAAAAAATGCTATTCATTATATTCTTGACCCGAGTTTTGGTATTTTATTAAAATGGCATCTTTATGGGGGGATGATAATAATTGCATTGT
>Ga0210051_1000199_pt1 | contig 49571 bp, 51 predicted proteins | sample CryGey092014_all_FD_185464 | JGI IMG/M metagenome (GOLD analysis project Ga0210051, IMG submission 185464) | Groundwater microbial communities from aquifer - Crystal Geyser CG23_combo_of_CG06-09_8/20/14_all (SPAdes) (version 2) | ecosystem: Environmental > Aquatic > Deep subsurface > Groundwater...
TGGGCGTTTGTCTGACGCTGGGCTTCTTCCTTTTTGGTCTGAGCGTGGAAACCTTCAATATCAAAATGATCGTATCGTTTTACAGCCTCACGCTGGCGGTATTACTGGCTATCGCACACCATAAGGACACACCATAAGGATGATGCAGTAAGCTGATCACTTCTCGCCACCCTCTTGCCAGCGCCCTGCCCCGGGCATGGCATCCCAAGCCTCAATGTCTTCCAGCGGATAGTTGTAACGCAAGGCGTAACCCGCGCGGCGAATTTTTCCTAACCAAGTGCCGCGCACGTTATTGCAGGGATTGTCGGCAGTCTTACCGCCCTCCGCGCCGCGTAGCGAGGGCAGATAACGGCGATGAAATTCGATCTGCGTGATGCCCCACTTCATGACAAAAATCCGCCCGCCCAAATTGTGCTTGATGCGCCCGGTACTCTTGCAGCCGAAGTGATAAAAGCGACTTGCGCCCACGATGCGAAAGGTGCGGCAACCCACCACGCAAAACTTCATCATCAGATCATCATCGCTGCTCATGCCAGGCGAAAATTCCAGGCTGTAACCGCCCACCATCGTCCACCATTTTTTTGAAAATAAAGTCGGTTGCGCGCCCGCACCTTCCTTGTCTCCGCGACTATCCAGCGCAAAGTCCTGCAAAAATTTCACCTCGTCGAAAGTATCGGGTGACATACCAAAATCCTGTTTGATGATGATCTCGTTGCCGCCATTTTCGGGCTGGATCAACGTGCCAAAAAACAGCGCAAGATCGGTATCAACGGATTGAATGGCGCTAACAAAGGCCGTATCCCAACCCGGTGCGGCCACCATATCGTCGTTCATAAACAGCACCCAATCATGGCTGGCCTGAGCCACGACGTGATTCAGCGCCAAACACACCCCTACATTTTTGGCCGACTGCGTATATTTGATGCCCTGCTCTTGCACCCACTGCAATGAGCCATCCGAACCATCATTCAGATGCACGATGATTTCATGCTCAAACTGCGAATGTTTGCGCACACTTTCGACGCACAGCTTTAAGTACGCGAGATTGTTCCAGCTGGGGATAACAATACTAAACATGGTGTATTTCCTATTTTCAAATGACCGTTTAGCAGTTTCACTACTGCGATGAATGAGGTGAAGAAACTTGATGGTGATAAATTTGCACATACTCCCGAGCAACAACATCCCAGCCTCGGATAAAAGCGAGCGGCTGCACGGTTCGATCCAATTGTGCAGCGACTGCACCAAGCCAATTGCCAAGCGGCGCATCCAATGCCAATACCGCACCCGCCTCCGCTGTCACCTGCTCGGCCGCGCCGCACACGTCCGAAATCACCACCGGCACACGCGCCGCCATCGCCTCGGCGATGACCATGCCATAAGGCTCGGCAAGCGCCGGATGGAGCAGCACATCCACCTCGCTAAAGTAATCGTTATCCTCACGCCAGCCCAACAGACGGTAGCCGCCGCGCCAACTGGCAAACAGCGGCTCCAGCTCGGCGGGAACGGGTCCCACTACCCAGAGTTCCAGATTCGGGCGAGTGCGGCGCAGTGACGCGACAATTTCCATCGCCAGCGGCAAGCCCTTACGCTGCCATTCCCAGCCCACGAAGCACACCACCCCACCTTCGGCGGGAACATGGCGTGCTGGGCGCGGACGTACCGGCAAAACGCCCGGCACGATGGGCGCGCTCAATTTTGCCGCCATTTCGGGGTAATAGTGCGCAAGTTGTCGGCTGATAAACGAGGAATTGGGTACGATAACTTGCGCCGTTTCCAGCTCGCGTCGCTCAAGATACAAACGCACCCAGACCCGCAATGAAATGAAGCGCCACCAGTCCTTCTCGAAAATCGTGGCAAACGGCGGCCCGTGAAAAGTCGTGACATCATGGATGCCCAGCCGCTCATGGCTGTGAATAATCCTTGCTGCATCGGGATTCTGTTGCACCCAGCGCGTGACGCGCCCACTGAACCGTACTTGCGATAACCAGCGCGGGCGCTTGGCGGTCTCGCCCAGTTCGACGATGCCTATCCCCTCAGGCGCATCGCCATGACAACGCTCGCACAGCACCGTGACCTGATGCCCCAGATTTTGCAGTTCGCACGTCAGCTCCCAAACGTAGCGCTCCATGCCTCCCACTGGACCGTAGCGTTTCACCACCTGAATAATGTTCAACTTTTCTGGGAAATTTTCTGGCATAGCGGCGCATTGTAGCGGCTTGGAACGATTGGCGCACAGACACCTTACGACCCGCGCCCCTGATGACTGCTTTGTACAGTAAAATCAGCCACCTTCGTTATTTGGTATTGCCATGTTTTCCATCCTCATTCCCACCTGGAACAATCTTGAGCTGCTCAAGCTGTGCGTGCGCAGCATCCAGCAAAATTCGGCCTTTGAACACCAGATTATCATTCATATCAATGACGGTAGCGATGGCAGTCTGGCCTGGGTGCAGGCGCAACAGCTCACACATACCGCCTCACCCGATAACATCGGCATCTGCCTGGCGGTCAACGAAGCGGCCATGCACGCCAAAATGGATTACATCCTGTATCTGAACGACGACATGTACTGCTGCCCCGGCTGGGATACCGCACTGGTCAACAAACTCAAACAACTCGACACCGACCTGTTCATGCTCTCCGGCACGATGATAGAGCCGCGCGAAACGCATAATCCCTGCGTGATCGTGAAAGATTACGGCACGGAAGTTGACACGTTTGACGAGGCGACCTTGCTGGCAGAACTCCCGCAACACCAAAAGCCCGATTGGAATGGCGCGACCTGGCCTCCGACTTTAGTCAGTCGTCGCTGGTGGCACAAGGTCGGCGGCTACAGCAGCGAGTTTTCGCCCGGCATGAGCAGCGACAACGATTTTTCCATGAAACTGTGGCACGCAGGTTGCCGCATATTCCTGGGCGTGGGCGACTCGCTGGTCTATCACTTCCAGTGCAAATCCACTGGCAAGGTGAAAAAAAACGAGGGCGGCAAACAGTTCCTGTGCAAATGGGGAATGCGCCAATCGGTGTTCGACCGCTATTACCTGCGGCGCGGGCAGATCGCCACCGAGTTGCAACTGGCAGAGCCGGAAGACACGCGCGAATTGCGCTGGCAGTTGTTGCGCAGCAGACTGAAACGCGCGTTAAGCTGATTGCTGCAAGGCTGCCAGCTTGCGATATTTCAGATAGGTCGTGCGTGCGTTCATGCGCGCGACATTCCAGCCCGCGCTGCCATCCAGTACACCCAGCCGCAGGAGGTAGGTGCGCAGGAATGCCCAGCCGCCGCTCAGCAGCGCGCTCATCAGGCTGGATCGCTTGCCGGATTGAAACATCTGTTCTGCTGCGGCAGTCGAGTAATGCGCGACCTTGCGCTCCACATCATCCAGCGTAAGGTAGCTGTAGTGCAGCAGCGGGCTGGTCAGTTTGGCTGTCCTGCCTGTCAGCAACAGGCTCTCATGCACCAGACTATCCGAGAATCTGCCCGCCCCGCGCTTGAACAGGCGCAGCACATAATCGGGATACCAGCCGGAATGATGGATAAATTTTCCGCAGAACTGCGACAGGCGCGGGCAGTAATAGCCATCGGCTTGCGCCTCGCGCATCGCCTGTTCCATTTCACCGCGCAACTCCGGCGTCACGCGCTCATCCGCATCTATCGAGAACACCCAATCGCCCGTTGCATAGCCCAGCGCACGATTTTTCTGCGGCCCGAAACCCGGCCAGTCGGCATGTTCATACACCTGCGCGCCCAACCCTATGGCAACACTGACCGTATCATCCGCGCTACCGGAATCCACCACGATGATTTCATCCGCCCACGACACCGACTTTAAGCAATCGCCAATGTTGGCGGCTTCATTTCGGGTGATAACGATGACTGATAACTTAGCCATTGATCGTCTCGACACTCTGCCAGAGCTTTAACCACACCGTATTCATTTCCGGCTTATTCAGCCACATGACTTTCCTTATCGGCAACCTGATACAAGCGCCAACGCTTGTCTATCCACATGCTCAACCCCAGATAAATCGCCCCCCAGTAAGCGAGCAGATTCCCCTGCCCCTTGCCGTCCAAACCCAGCCCTATCAATGCCGAAATGCCTGCCAAAACCATCAGCACATATTCGGCTATAGCCGTGTTACGATGTCCCCAGCCCATTTTCACCAGCCGCTGGTAATAATGGCTGCAATACGGGGATAGCTTTTCACCATTGCGCGCACGCTTTAGCAGCGTCACCGTTGCATCCATCACAAACGGTGAAAATACCAGGATGGGAAACCAGAAAGGCCAGTAGCCCTGCTGCCAGCCCCACACACCAAAGGCCGCCGCCAAAAAACCGAGCGGAATAGCACCGGCATCGCCCATAAATATTTTAGCCGGATAGAAGTTGTGGTACAGAAAACCCAATGCCGCCGCGCCGACCGAGAAGTTCATCAAGGCAAATACCACATCATCGTGGCGCAACCCGGCAAAGCCGTAGAAAGTGAAGCCGAACAGCGCCATGCCACCCGCCAGACCATCCGAACCGTCCATGAAGTTGTATAGATTGGTCATCCAGACGATATACAGCAGCACCGGCAACAGCCACAGCCAATGTATTCCCGCACCCAAAACCACACAGACAGCAGCGAGGAAGTGGCCTATCAGGCGCGATTTAGGCGACAGGTCGCGCACATCGTCAACCAGGGACAACACGAACAAGCCCAAGGCTGGCAACACCAACCACCACGGCCAGAATTTGATCATCAACATCCAACCTGCCAGCGTACCCGCCATCAAGGCAATGCCGCCCGTACGCTGAATGGGTTCACTATGCAACGAGCGTTCATTGGGTACATCCTGAATCATGCCCTGCTTGTTCAGTGACAAAATCAAGGTCAGAAGCAGGGTGACCAAGGCGGAGATCAGCGGGGAATAGTGGGGGGACATAGAGGCGACCGTAAATTAAACTGCGCGGATTTTAACAGTTTGTGCGCAACTCTCCACACTATCTGCATCCGCCCGAAAAGCCGCGCGTTTCAACGCCATAAAATCAACTCTACCGGGGTATGCCATCACCTCAACGCTCGCCCGATTTGCTCAGAATATTCCCTGCTGGTATTCGTCATCCATTAAGATGCGCGCTATTGAGAAAAACACCGCCATCATGTCAACACCTTTTACCCATACTGCCGCGCCGCGCATCCTGCTGGTCAAGACTTCTTCCCTGGGTGACGTGTTGCACAACCTGCCTGTGGTCAGTGACATCATGCGTGAATATCCGGGCGCTCAGATTGACTGGATGGTGGAGCGCCCCTTCGCCGCACTCCCCAGACTCCATCCCGACGTTAAGGGCATCCTTTCTGTCGCGGTGCGAGAATGGCGTAAAAATATATTTAAATCAAATACTTGGGAAGAAATATCCGATTTTCGCAAGCGCTTGCACGCCCAACATTACGACTTCGCTATTGATACACAGGGACTGGTAAAAAGCGCCCTGCTGATGCGCGGGGTTAACGGACTGCGTTGCGGCTTTGACCGTGACGGCGCGCGCGAACCGCTGGCAGCGCTGCTCTATCAACGCACTTTTCAGGTTACAAAAGACCAGCACGCCGTCGAACGTAATCGTCAACTGGTCGCTCAGGCGATGGGGTATGAATTACCAGCAGGCGTAAATTACGGCATTACACCGCCTGAAATTTCCCTGCCAGACTGGCTTCCGGCGAATGCCTATGTGGTGCTATTACACGCAACCAGCCGTGATGACAAATTGTGGGATGAGGCAAATTGGGTGGCTTTAGGAAAATACCTTCAGCAACAAAATATTCGCTGCCTCTTGCCTTGGGGCAATGCGCTTGAGAAATCCCGCAGCGAGCGGCTGAGCGCACAAATTCCCCAAGCGATTACTCCACGCAAATTAACTCTAAACGAAATTGCCGCGATAATCGGCAAGGCTCACGCGGTCATCGGCGTGGACACGGGGCTTGCCCACCTCGCTGCTGCGATGGATGTACCTACCCTAGGAATTTACACCGCAACCGACCCGGCACTGACGGGGCTTTATGCGGGAGAACGAGCCATCAATCTGGGCGGCATACACCGCGCACCCGACGTTGCCGAGGTGATCGCCACGCTGACGCGGCTCACCACAGCCGTAAAATCATAGAACCAGCAAGCGTAGGATGCAGTGCTCACCGCATCGTTACCCGGCCCACTAGTCAAACAACTCTGCCTCGGCGAGCATTTTACCCAGCGCATCCTTGGCAGAAAGCGCAGGCGTTGCCGTCAGCTTCCAGTCTATTGCCAAAGCAGGATCGTCCCAGCGCAGGCAGCACTCGTGTGCCGGATACCAGTAATCGGTTGTTTTATAAAGAAATTCTGCGCTATCGGAGAGCACCACGAAACCGTGCGCAAAGCCTTCCGGCATCCAGAACATGCGCTTGTTCTCGGCGGAGAGTTCCACCGTCACATGTTGCCCGAAGGTCGGCGAACGCTTGCGTATATCCACCGCGACATCCAACACTGCTCCTTGTACCACGCGCACCAGTTTGGCTTGCGGATGCTGAATCTGGTAATGCAGGCCGCGCAATACATTTTTTGCCGAGCGCGAATGATTATCCTGCACAAAATCTGCATCCCGCCCGGTCAGCTCGGCAAATTTGCGGCGGTTGAAACTCTCGTAAAAAAACCCACGCTCATCACCAAACACGCGCGGTTCGAGAATCAGCAAATCGGGGAGTGATGTTTGAATGGCTTTCATGCCTGCGTTCCCTTTTCTCTGAGCAACTGCATCAGATACGCGCCGTAGCCGCTCTTGATCAACGGTGCAGCAAGCTTTTCCAGTTGCGCCGCATCAATAAATTGATTGTTATAAGCGATTTCTTCCGGGCAGGCGATTTTCAGCCCCTGGCGATGTTCTACCGTCTGGATGAACTGGCTGGCTTCGAGCAGCGATTCGTGTGTGCCCGTATCCAGCCAGGCAAAACCGCGCCCCATGGTTTCTACCGACAACTGGCCGCGCTCCAGGTAAACGCGATTTACATCGGTAATTTCCAATTCGCCGCGCGGCGAAGGCTTGAGATGGGCGGCGATATCCAGCACCGCATTGTCGTAGAAATATAATCCCGTGACGGCATAATTGGACTTGGGTTTTAAGGGCTTTTCTTCCAGCGATATGGCCTGGCCATTCGCGTCAAACGCAACTACCCCATAACGCTCCGGGTCACGCACATGGTAGGCGAATACCGAAGCGCCCGCATCGCGCCTCGCCGCATTCATCAATTGATTCTGAAAGTCGTGTCCGTAAAAAATATTGTCGCCCAGCACCAGCGCGGAAGGATCTTTCCCTACGAACTCGCGGCCGATGATGAAGGCTTGCGCCAAGCCGTCCGGCGAGGGCTGCACCGCATATTGCAGATTCAAGCCCCAACAACTGCCATCGCCCAGCAGTTGCTGAAAACGCGGCGTGTCCTGCGGCGTGGAGATAATCAAAATGTCGCGTATCCCCGCCAACATCAGCGTGGACAGCGGATAGTAAATCATCGGCTTGTCGTAAACTGGCAACAGTTGCTTGGACACTGCCAGTGTAACGGGATGCAATCTCGTGCCTGAACCACCGGCGAGGATAATGCCTTTGCGTTGCGTCATTATTTTTTCTCCAGAATTTCGGTAAGCATACGTTCCACGCCTGCCTGCCAGGAGGGTAAATGCAGGTCAAAGGTGTTTTGCAGTTTTTCAGTGTTCAGGCGCGAATTATGCGGGCGACAGGCCTGCGTAGGAAAGGCAGAGGTCGGCACGGGTTCAATCGCCTCGGGTGACACTTTCAACGCCACCCCTGCCCGTTGGGCAAAATCCAGAACAAAACGAGCATAACCATGCCACGAAGTCTCACCCGCCGCGACCAGATGATACAAACCGGAAAGCTCAGGATTCAACCGGGCAGCGCGTAGCGCATGGGCTGTCACGTCACTCAGCAGCTCAGCACCGGTAGGCGCACCGATCTGGTCGTCAATGACCTTCATGCGGTCGCGCTCCTGCGCCAGGCGCAACATGGTCTTGGCAAAGTTGCCGCCCCTTGCTCCGTAAACCCAGCTGGTACGAAAGATCAGATGCTGACAACCCGACTGTTGGATGAGTTGTTCGCCTTCACGCTTACTTGCGCCATACACACTCAAAGGGTCTGTCGCATCGCTTTCCAGCCAAGGTGTATCACCGCTGCCGTCGAACACATAATCGGTTGAATAATGAATAAACAATGTATTCAATAGCTTAGCTTGTTCAGCTAACACCGCAGGCGCAAGCGCGTTGATAGTACGCGCCAGCTCTGGCTCGCTTTCGGCACGGTCCACGGCGGTATGCGCGGCGGCATTGACGATGACATCTGGCGCAACTGCACGCACCGTTTCGGCGAGCCCGTCCAGATCGGTAAAATTGGCTTCGGCAGAACCCAGCGCAATCACTTCGCCTAATGGCATCAAGCTGCGCTGCAACTCCCAGCCGACCTGGCCGTTTTTACCGAGTAGCAGTATTTTCATGAGATTTTCCCGGGTTTTGCTTTCCACTCACCACTGAGCGTAGCGGTCGAAGCTTTAGCTTCGAGAACCGCACGGCCTACCCCTTGCGGGCACGCCACTCACGACTTCCCATATTGTTTTTCGACCCACTGGCGATAATTGCCCGACAGCACGTTATTCACCCAGCCCTGATTATCCAAATACCACTGCACGGTCTTGCGAATACCCGACTCGAAGGTTTCGGCTGGCTTCCAGCCCAGTTCGCGCTCGATTTTACGCGCATCAATCGCATAGCGGCGGTCATGGCCGGGGCGGTCGGTGACGAAAGTGATCAAGGCGCGATAAGAAGAGGATTGAGGATTGAGGATTGAGGATTGCAATGCAGTACGTGGTCGCAACTCATCGAGAATATCGCAAACAATATGCACGATGTCCAGATTGGCCTTCTCGTTCCAGCCACCGACGTTGTACACCTCGCCCAGCCGTCCCGCTTCCAGCACGCAGCGAATCGCGCTGCAATGATCCTTGACGTACAGCCAGTCGCGGATTTGCTGACCATCGCCATACACCGGCAAGGCTTTCCCCGCCAGCGCATTGACAATCAGCAAGGGAATCAGCTTTTCCGGGAAGTGGTAAGGACCATAGTTGTTGGAACAATTGGTGGTCAGCACCGGCAGGCCGTAGGTGTGATGGTAGGCGCGCACCAGATGGTCGCTGGCCGCCTTGCTGGCCGAGTAAGGGCTGTTCGGCTCATAGCGGTGGGTTTCGCTGAAGGCGGGCTCATCTTTGCCGAGTGAGCCGTACACCTCGTCTGTTGAAACATGCAGGAAACGGAAGGCGGCTTTCTCATCGTCCTCCAGTCCGCTCCAATAACTGCGCACCGCTTCCAGCAGGTGGAAAGTACCGACGATGTTGGTCTGAACGAAATCCTCGGGACCGTGAATGGAACGATCCACATGGCTTTCCGCCGCAAAATTGACCACCGCGCGCGGACGGTATTGCGTCAGCAACTTGCTCACCAACTCGCCATCGCCGATGTCGCCCTGCACAAAGATGTGGCGCGGATTATCCTTGAGTGAGGCGAGGTTTTCCAGATTCCCCGCGTAAGTCAATTTATCCAGATTGATGACAGACTCATCGTGCTGCGCGCACCAGTCCAGCACAAAATTTGAACCTATAAAACCCGCACTTCCCGTTACTAAAATCATATCCTTACCCGCTTTCCGGCAATTCAATCCGTGCCTGAAATTTTCAAATAACCAACTAAACGCCCACCAAATGTCTGCGTAGCAAAATCAGACACTCAAGACGGCGCATTCTACCTGAGCATTAGTAGGCATTGTTACCCCGCATTCCACTGAACATCGTCTTCGCGATGATTTTCAAGTCCAGCCAAAGCGACCAATGGTTAATGTATTCAAGATCATATTTCACTCTCATTGCCATCTTCTCGGTGGTATCCGTCTCTCCACGCCAACCATTGACCTGCGCCAGCCCCGTTATGCCAGGCTTGACCTTGTGACGCAGCATGTAGCCATGTATCAGCTTACGATATTGTTCGTTATGCGCCACTGCGTGAGGACGGGGACCTACGATAGACATGCGCCCTTGCAGCACATTGATGAATTGAGGCAGTTCATCCAGGGAAGTTCTTCGCAAAAAAGCACCCAGCCTTGTTACACGGGGATCATTCTTCTGCGCTTGCGGAACATGCGCGCCATCTTCCTGAACACGCATACTGCGAAACTTCCACACCTCGATCACTTGCCCGTTCAAGCCATAACGCCTTTGCCTGAATATCGCAGGTCCTGGGTCGGTCAGCCTAACCGCGACTGCAATAAACAACATAACCGGAGCTATAAGCAAAAGAATCAAACTGCCCAGCACGATGTCCTCCAACCGTTTCAGGAACATGCTGGCACCATAAAATGGACTTTCAAAGATACTGACCAGCGGCACGCCGCCCAGATTACCCCAACGCGCATGAAGCAATTCGGAAATAAAAACATCCGGTACAACATGAACCGAAACCGTACTGTCGGCAAGCAGTGTCACCAACTGACGTATTTTCTCCTCCTGCTGCATTGGATAGGTTATATAAACGTTATCAATAAGACTGTCCTGTATGTGTTGCAAAAGCATTTCCATATCTTGTTTGGGCAGGTTGGCATCGGTGTTCCCAACATCATCATAAATACCCTCGATATTTAATCCCATCCAGGGTGAATCAGAAATAATTTTGATTAACCGGGTGGCGGTCTTCCCGCCCCCTACGATTGCAACGGAACGGGAATTCAATCCTGTTGCCCTGAATCGCCTCAGCATATAGCGCAACAATACCCGCTCTCCAAGCATCAGGACGGGAGTGGTCAAGACCCACCCAAGTATCGTGACGCGCGAAAACTGAACGGTTGATTTGCTAAAAAACCCCAACACAAGCAGCACACAACAGGTCAGCAGCCATACCGACAAGATAGTCCATGCCTCGTGTCGGATGGATTCAGCCCGCCATGAACTATAGAGCGCGCGCCACTCTGCGAAAAGCAGAAAACAGACAACGCCAACCAGTCCTGCCAGCCCATATTGCAATCCGAGCGCAACGCCGTAAATCTTTGCGCAAAGCCACAGAACACCGACAATCATCGCGCCATCCAAAGCACGATGCAAAATACTCAGTTCATCGCCATGCTGACGCAGCGTTCCCTTGCGAAAATTCATTTACAGCCCCTTGAATTGCCTGTCGAGTTCTTGCAACACAGATATCCGTAAAGTTTTGCGGCAGCTATTTAACATTTTCTACTGCTATCATATTCTGAATGACTTCTCTCATTTTTGATGAAGGCTGCCATCCTAGCAGCCTTTCAGCCTTGGCCGAATTTCCCTGGCTCCATAATAAGTCTGTAGGGCGAAATAACGCGATATTGGATACAACATGGTCGCGCCAATCCAGCCCCAGGGAATCAAAAGTACATTTCACAAACTCTTCGAGTGAGTTTGCTTCACCAGTAGCAATGATAAAATCGTCTGCTTTCTCCTGCTGGAGCATGCGCCACATTGCCTCCACGTACTCTGGTGCCCAGCCCCAGTCACGAACGATATTTAACTTGCCAAGCTCCAGTTTTTCTGTTGAACCTTTCGCAATTCGACAAGCCGCAGAAATAATTTTTCTCGTTACAAATCTGGCTGGACGCAGTGGCGATTCATGGTTGAATAAAATACCATTACAGGCGAATAGTCCATAAGCTTCACGATAATTTGCCACGAGCCAATGAGCCGATGCCTTTGCAACCGCATATGGACTACGTGGATGAAAAGGCGTGTTTTCATCTGCTGCTTCCATGCCTATATCGCCAAAACATTCGCTGGAGCCGGCGTGATAAAACTTGATAGGCTTTTCCATAAAACGGATCGCCTCAAGCAGATTCAGCGTACCCAGCGTTATGCTTTCAAGTGTTTCAACTGGCTGCTCGAATGAAAGCCCGACAGAAGTTTGACCTGACAGAAAGTACACTTCATCAGGATCACTGCGTTTCAAGGTAGCCAATACACTCCTGAAATCATTCGAGGCCATGGAAACCAAAATCGCGCGCTCCTTTATCCCAAGCGCACCCAAATTGTTAAAGGTAGATGCCTGGGCATCGCGGGATGTGCCCCATACCTCGTAACCCTTACTCAACAGTAACTGCGCGAGATACGCACCGTCCTGCCCCCCAATACCACATATCAAAGCTTTTTTTGGCTTGGTTGTGCTACTCATAGTGCTCTCCCGCCAATTTAAACAAGCTTCGCCTGGAAATCTTTCCAGGCGTGCTCAACAAAGTCTCGAAACTCCTGCCGGAACCGCTCCGGTGCAAATCGCAACGCATTGGCGCGACAGGCATCCGGCGTTATCCGCCCCCTATTCTGCTCGAACAAATGTAGCGCCTGCTGAATCGCCACCGATGACTGCACTGGGAAAAACACTCCCGTTGGCTCGTCTCTGTCCAATCCTTGAATCGTTTCCATCGCCCCCCCTTTCGCGAAAGCGATCACCGGGGTACCGCAAGCCTGTGCCTCCAGTGGAGCAATGCCAAAATCCTCCTCTGCCGCAAAGACAAATGCTCGTGCACGCTGCATATGGTCACTCAAAACCTCAAAAGACTGATAGCCAAGAAGTTTTACGTTCGGCCCAGCTTTGGACTTAATCTTGGCGAACTCCGGACCATCTCCGATCACTACCAGACGCTTGTCAGGCATTGCGCTGAATGCCTCGACAATCAAATCGATTCTCTTATAGGGCACCATTCTGGAAGCCGTCAAATAGAAATCCTCTTTTTTTTCCTGCAACTCAAAGTCGTGAATATCTACTGGAGGATAAATGATCGTGGACTCGCGACGATAGACCTTTTGAATGCGTCGTGCGATGAAGTGAGAAATCGCAATGAAGTGATCCACCCCATTTGCCGTGCGCACATCCCACAGGCGGATACGATGCAACAACCACTTTGCCAGCCAACCCTTCAGCCCACGATCCAGACCAGATTCGCGCAGGTATTGATGCTGAAGATCCCACGCATAGCGAATCGGCGAATAACACATGCACAGGTGCAACTGGTCTGGGCCGGTTAGCACTCCTTTCGCCACCGCATGCGAGCTTGAAATTACCAGGTCATAACCCGATAAATCGAATTGCTCCACAGCCAGCGGCATCAAGGGCAAATACTGACGATATTTGGATCGAGCAAACGGCAAGCACTGAATAAATGATGTTGATACTTGTTTGTGTTGAATAAAACTCCGTTTATCAGCTGGCAGAAAATCGACCATGCTGAAAAGGTCGGCATCTGGATAACAAAGCAGCATCTGCTCCAAAACGCGCTCGGCACCCGCATAGACGGTCAGCCAATCATGGACTATAGCTATTTTCATTTTTATTATTGATTGAAATACACTTGGCGATTATATCGTTTTTAGCCTCTTTCATTACGCCCTAACCGCGACAACAATACCAACCATAATCAGAGTCACCCCCACAAAGTATTGAAGCTGAAAACGCTCACCAAAGATTAAATGGCTGCCCAGCGGCACAAGGATAAATGCCAGTGCCATTAACGGATAGACGCGCCCAAGCTCTACTTTCTGCAATACCCAAACCCAAGCAATCGAGGTAATCGCGTAAAGCGTCATTGCAGCAAAGAGTGTTGTGGCAGTTTTAAGCGCAAATAAGCTACCAGTCTGGGTCAACGAAGTGGCACTGATTTTGAACAAAATCTGACCTATCGCCAAACCAACCACACACAAAACCGCAACAATTTGAACCAGCATTTTAATCTTCCACTTTATTGACGACTGCATGACAAACAAAGAACAGGTTTAAATCAATGGATGGTATCGGGAGAGGCCACCAAGCTTCGGTTCGATTTGGAAAGTAGTGACGTAGCAATGCAATCAGGTTGTTGCATGAATTCACATGCTCTCTGGCCATCACATAATCGTAAGCAATGCCCTGCGCGATCGCGTTCTTTCGCGGCCCGAGATGCCGCCCTAAGCGCCAAGCCATGCCTGGATCCGTTGGGATGAGTATGGAAAGAATTCCGCCATTTTTGACCACGCGCTGCCATTCTTTAAGTGCCAAGTGTGGCTGATAGATATGCTCAAGCACATGGGTTGCAATCAAGCGATCAAAGCTGTTGTCGGCATAACTTAATCCTTCCGCAGTTTGCGTTTCATACTTCAGCTTGCTGCCGAATTGATCTTTCAGTTTGCCTTTAGCAACTTCAAGTGTCTTCGCATCCAAATCAGTTAATACATACTGATCAAAACCATGCTTAACGAAACCTAAGTGTTCACCCGTCCCCGCTCCGATTTCCAACACTTTTGAAAAATGGTCGCTTTCCTTAAAATTCTTCTCGGTGAGACGATGGCTGGCCCGCATCACTGCGGATTGCAAAGGGCTGGCATAGTTGGCCTCGTCATACACATCCGCGAACCTGGCGCGGTAATCCAGCCATGCCTGATCTTCATTTCCCATCTGATCCTTCATTGTTTATGAAACTCCTTTTTTGAATTCCGGCGCATCTTATGGAATGGCCTGCGTGGCACGTTAGCGATGTCGTATCCCAGAAATGCCAATATCAGTTGGGCACCCATTAAAATGGGCAAAGCTGCCAGCATGACTGTGCCTGCGGGTGTGGCGACACCTTGTTCCAAAGAACTTATCCAATGATAAACACCAAAACCGCTTCCGGTGATAAACAGTAATATTCCCAGTGGTAGCTCTATGGATGCGAGAGACATATCGCGTAGGTAATAGTTATAAACTATCCGCTTTGCAAAATTTCGCACATGCTTAACAAGGAATTCACCAACAATCTTCGAGATTTTCAGGTTGCTCACCTCATCGCCATATTGGGCGTCCATAGGCACATCAACCACCACTGCACGTAGCGTATTGAGCCTGAACAACATGTCGGTCTCAAAGAAATAACGGCGACTAATTTTTTCAAACGGCAGCTGCCGCGCCACATCGGCGTGGATTGCGGTATAGCCATTGGTTGGATCAAACAAATCCCAGTACCCGGATGAAAGTTTGGTCATGAACGAAAGCACAGCATTGCCAAACAGGCGAACCTTGGGCATTGCGCGGATTTCCTCAAGGTCAAAGAAGCGATTTCCTTTTGTGTAATCAGCCTCTTCTGAAATAATCGGCGCAACAAAATCAGGAATCAAACTAGGGTCCATCTGCCCATCACCATCTACTTTCACAATGACATCTGCGCCCGCTGCAATCGCGGCTTTATAGCCCGACATCACCGCACCGCCTACCCCCTGATTGACTTGGTGATAAATCACATGGACTCTTGCATCGGCGCAGGAACTTTCTACAAGGGCACCGCTTTTCTCAGGGCAGCAATCATCCACCACGAAGATTATGTCCACGTCGCTTCCGATTCTCTGTATGAGATTACAGATATGTGCAGAAACTTTGTAGCAGGGAATAACAACGGCAATATTTGATTTCATTATAGTGGTCATATATGGAACACGATTGCTTTCGCTGGTCTCAAAACGTCACAGTTATTTTTTCCTACAGAAGGCAAATGTACCGACATCCAACGGCACTTTTTCAAAATCTTGAGGACATTCTCTGGTCTGCATTGAATAATAAAAGTCGCCCGGTTGATATATTTGCGCCATTTTAGTAGGTGTGCTTTTTGTAAAGCTATCGTAAATTGTGTATGGCCAAACTACGAAATCTGATTCAGTAAACAATCTAAAGCTCTGGTCTTTCTGAGAAACAAGGTATTCGCTGACCTTCACGTGACCGGGATGAAAGAAACGCTTGAGCCGCACCTCGAAAGAAATTGTGTCGAAGCCATTTTCAGGTGAAGGGGACGGGGTAAGCGGAGTAAAAGATGCCAATACAACAGCCGTATATACCGCCAGCCCCCCTACTGCTGCCGCAAAGGTTAGGATTCTCAACCTCACCATAATTAATTTATGTACCAAAATTCCGCTCAGCAGCGCCACAACCGGAATTAACGCAAGGATGTATCTAGTCTCGTCAGCGCCCCCAAATTTAGCTGCAATTAACAACTGACCCCCGACTATAAACCCCCAAACGAGCAAAGCCGGCCACTCCTTCATGCGATATAAGCCGAGAAGAACTCTAGCAAAGCTACCGACAACAACAAGCGTCACAAAAATGGCCAGCGTCACAGCGGCAAAGCCAGATTCCGGCAAATGTTGCCCGCACAGTGCCGCTAGCTTTCCAGCAAGACGGATATACCAGGTTGAAGCAGGCGATACCAAATGAAGCTGCAAACTTGCGTTTGATAGGATACCCCCTATGGAGTGATTTAGTGGGTTGTCCTCAACCAGAGTGGGGTAGAGATCAAGAATAATCTCGTGAAGGTAAAACTCGACTGGAACAAACAATATCAGCATCGCCCAGAACAACCCTAGCCTAGATAGCACCGCCCCTCTGTAATAAACCAACAAAAAAACAAGTATTGCTATGCTGGCAAAGATACCCGTCTGTTTCAGGAATATAGCCCCCGCGCCAAGCAAGCAGATTGCAAGGGCTGATAATAAGTTGCTGCGTGCGTCTGGGCTTGGGTTTGCCCTGAGGATCAGAAGCCCGCATGCAAAATAATAGGTTACCAGCGCATTATCGACAAAACCATTGTTCATGCCGCCAAAAAACTTGTCGCTAAGCAGAACAAGGCAGATCGGAATGATCGGACTAATTTTCAATGCTTTGGCACACAAATAAACTAGGGGGAGTACCAGCAGCCCTATATACGTCATAAAGAAATGTGCGCTATTCATGGAAAGGCTAAGCGGATCACTTGCGGAATACCCCGCCAGCTTGTAGTAGGCAGAGTAAAAAAGAGGGATCATCTGCGGGTATGTGAACTGATAATTCCCTCTCATCTCACGAGTTGACCAATCAGCGCCCCACTTATTCCACGAAACCAAGCCATCCCAGGTTGCGAAAAACGGCGTAGCCGCAACAAACAGATATTTATACAACACGTACAAAATGAGGAGTGCTGCTATAACATCAAACACACGGTTGTAATGTGTGCTAATAGATGTGCTCTCTGTTGATCCGAGAGAGAATGATTTAGTAGGCCATATTGGTTGACCAGAGGCCTGCTTTCTGTTGAAAACCAAAAACAGGGCTATCAAAGAAAATAGGGTGAAAGAGCTAGCGGAGTAGAAGCCAATCAAGCTAAGAACATAGCTTATAAAGGCAATGAACGTCATGCCCATGACTGGGGATATCAGGACTATTTCCAGTTTGCTCAGTCCAGAAATACACGATGTGATTACAACGCCATTGCCTATCCACAATGCTAGAAACAACATGAGTGGCAGAATAAACTTCAATCTGAGGAAGTTATTTTCCAGGTAAACGTCAGCTACATCACTGCTCATAACAGGGCGGTAAAACAGCTGGGCCAACGCTGTGGAGGAGTGCGAAATGGCCCATCCATGAACCTGCATTGAGCTCTGACTATTGCTTTGATCAGAAAAGGTTAGCGTCGGAACCGAATAATTGTAATAGGGTGTGATTTCGAGGCATACATCACCCAAACCAAAGCTGTTTCGAGGCAACTCGATGTGTATGGGGGGCGCGCTCAACAATCCATCTTCAAAATTAGAAAGCCGCAAATCAGGCTTCGCCAGTCCAGTCGTATTGTAAAGAAAACAGAGAGAATACTGGGCATAAGCATTAAGTCGCTCGCTTAATTTGAATGCTGCTGTACCTGCCTGCTGCGTGTTTTTTGTGCCGTGTCCATATACAGAAATTGGAGCAGAATATTCCTGAATGACTCCCTTGTTGTAGGTGAGTATTATTGCGGTCAGTATTGCAACGAATGCAAGAAAAGTAACCAGTAAATATTTCAGCTTCATTATGATTACTTACTTAATCAACGCGATTGATTTTGGAGGATTGCAGCAAGATGGTTTTTTATCATCTTCTGGTAAAGATCGACATGCTGCGACGCAATATGCGGCCAACTACGTTTTTGCCCATATTCGCGAGCGCGTTGTGCTAGAAAATCCAATTGTTCAGGCTTCTCCAGAAGCTGTTTGATAGCGAGCAAAGCTTGTGCTGGTGTGTCTGCAAATGCAAGTGACTCAGCCAGCTCATTCGTTGTAAAAGCACCTCGGGTTGAAATCGTGGCAACACCATTCAATGCCACCGCCAGCAATGAAGAACGTCGTTCCGATGCTCCGTCCGGGAAGGGCATGTAGGCTATGCGAGATCTCGCCAGTACATTTGCAACCTGGGGTTCAGATAGCCCTATGTCCCAAGTAATTGGAAGGCTCCTGGAAGCGGATTGAAGCTCGTCAAGATATTGCGGACGCTTGGGATCAATCGAACCGATTATACGGATGTTCAGGGGTAAGCATTGTGCTTTTATCAAAGCAGCCAGTGCTATAACTTGCTCAATCCCCTTGTTTGGTCGAATTAGTCCGAAACTAACAATGTCGTCCAAGTCTTTTTCGCAGGGCTCAGTTGGGATAGATATAAAGCTTCCTATGGGTATAACGCTGGATCGGTTTGCTAACCAGGACGCAAATTTGACTGAATAATTCTTTTCAAAGTCTGACGTGAAAATCATCCGTTCTGCACCGAAAGCGAAGGGATACAGCGATACCCTTCTCAGTAATTGTACTTGGCTTATTTCATGCAGGGTGACGACACAAGGCTTCAACAATAAGCTCAGAGCCTGGGGGCCGAGCTTATGGCCATAGCCCGTGCCAGGATATTGAATGTGAACAATATCCGGTTTTGCCGCAGAAATTTTGGTCGCCAGCTGTTTGGCCTTTAACAGACACCAGTCAATATCAGCCGCGTAAACATTTACGTTAACTCCGCTTGCTGTTAATGCCTCAGCTAGTTTTGCCGTGTAATCACCTATCCCACATGCCATGGGCGGGTAGGAGCCAGCAACCATCGCGACTCTCATTTGATTTCACTTTCTGCAGAGCGCCCGCAATCAAATGTCCCTGAACTGCGATTAAAGGTAGTCATAGGCGATGACATCAGCATCCCCACGCTGACCGATAAAGCCAACAATAACCAGAAATGGCCAAAAACATAACCAAAACCACTAAAAGCACTTACTGCAATTATTAACATAAATGAACTTAATATGCCTGCACCAAAAACTGATTTTTGATCTTCAAAGCGATATGTTATGTGTGCAGATAAAAGATTCACTAATGGACCGATGATAAGCAAGATAAATCCGACTAACCCTATCAATCCACTATTGGCCAGCAAATTCACCACTAAATCGTGGGAAGTAATACTTCCCCACCCTAACCCAAGCAAGGGGGATTCCAAAAAAGAATTCCATGCATTATTAATGGTATAGAGTCTTTCATGCATTGAGAATGTGTGCGGCGTGGTTAAACTCGATAGAGCAGTTGAAGTGGACTGAGCAGTTGAAGTGGACTGAGCAGTTGAAGTGGACAGAGCAGTGAGTAAAAACACCTCCACCAATCCAAGCAAGATAATCCACGAAGCATATTGCAGAAGCCGCCGCCCCTTGAGCCTCAAAAGAATTGGAAATCCAAGCGCGAACAAAAGTAAGCCGAGATAAGCTGTACTACTAGTCGATAGCAAAAGAACCAACAATAAAACCACCAATACGATCCTGTCACCAACAATTGAAAATATTGGATACTTAAACCACGCCGCCGAAAACACCAGAGGCAAAACACAAAGCAGATATTGCGCCAGAATGGACGCTTCAACGGCGACTGATGTGATACGTTTAACTCCGACTTTTGATAGCACCCCGGTATAACCCTGCGCAAATTCGGACGAGCTACTATTAAACAGCGCAGAAGGGTAGTTAAACCCGAATTTGTAAGAAGCCCACTGCAACACGCCCCAACAACCAACAAACATCGCAGACATAACGAATATTCTGATTGTCGCAACGAGTGATTTTTCGTTCTGGTTATGCAAGACAATAAGCCAAGTCATTGCAATCCAGAAGGATATATAAATAAATTGGGTGATGTTGTGTGATGAAAAAGACAGCGGGAATACCTGCGGCGCATCAAGACGCGGCGACGTTATCATAAAATCACCGTGCATAAACAATGGTATGGATAGCGAGCAAACCAATATCACTAGGTAAAGCGAACACGTTGCACCGAACACCCGAACATGTCTAGGTATTTTCAAGATACCTGGATGAACTATCGTAATAAATTCCCGGACTATCCACAGGCTACCAATGAACAATACGGCCGGCATCCCTTTTGAGATACCTCCTACGGTCAAATTGACCACAGCAGTGGCGGAAAATGGGATGAGAAAAATCGCCAGGTAATACAGCCAATTAGGTAAGACACAAAAAGCCACCAGACCAAAAGGAATCAATACCCAACCCGCTAGCGTTATGTCCATAGCCACGTCACTACCTCGTTAATTCTGCAATTAGAACACGTAGCATACGATCATCAGCAATGTCCTTCAGGTATCTATTTCGCAAATTGCGAATAACAAATCTGAACAACGTAAAGCGATATGCAATCGAACATTTGCTTTTCAAACCAATTTTATTGGACAATAAGACAAGAAAAGTCTGCCGACTCATTCGTTTTAGCTGCTTGGACAAGTTTTCGCCATGAACACGGTAGATGCCGAGGCGATTATCCAAATATGCAATTCTGGTATCTGCCAGTGCCAGTCTGATCCAGAGGTCGTAATCACAGGTGTAATATGAAGCCGAAAAGAGATTCCCTCTAACTCGCATGCGGTTAACTATATCGCGTGTAAAGAGCGTGAAATTAATTGAGAACGGATTAAGCAGGAGTATCAGATAAGAAAACTTTTGATAAACTTTGGAGACCAAAGGCATTTTTCTGCTGGATAGCCTGTCACCTCTGTGATAAAGATGGTTGGTTGTCACAGCGTCAATGTCTTGTTTAGTCAATGTTTCCAAACAGGTTGCAATGAAGGACTTTTTGAGCAAATCATCCGCGCTTAACAGCATGATGTAATCGCCACGCGCTCTATTAATGACCAGATTCCAGTTTGCTGCCATACCGCAATTTTGCTCATTGCGTTCTATATATATCTGCGAGTTCTTTGTAACGAACTCCTGCAAGATGCTGCCAGTACCATCGGTTGAGGCATTGTCCTGAACTAGTATCTCGATTCTTGAATAAGTCTGTGTCAAGACGGATTGTATGGTTTCCGCAATGTATTTTGCGCCGTTATATACAGGAATACAGACAGATACCAGTGGTTGGTTGCTTGGCATCATGGTCTATGTCTCCCATTGCAAAGCAGTCGCTTTTGAATAAATTGCCGCTCACTCTTTGTTAGCACAAGCCAATATGAAATGCTGGCAGCAATCAATACTGATAATAAAATGGCACTAGGCAACATTGTAAGGTCGGTGCTATCGATGAGAATTTGCTTCAATAAAAAGTTGGTGGCCAAGAGAGCCGCAAGTAACACAGCGGTTGGCATCAAGACCGTTTTCAGGTGTGTGCTAAACGGTATGCCGAAATGTTTAAGCGCTACGTATGGAGCATACCAGTTATTGGTAAGTGCTTGGGCGATTAGTGTGCCTAAAGCCACCCCCCATAGCCCCAAGTGCTGAGCTAAAATAACGGAAATCACTAGGTTTAGCAAACCTGCCAGCAAGGCGGGCTTTGCAAATGCCATCCTTCCGGTAGCCACTGTTGCTGTTGCCAATGCCACATGGTGAGCTTCCAGAAGCACCATCAGCAATAGCGTCCAGAGTATTGGAAAGCCAACAAACCTTTCATTCCCGAGCCATAGTGTAATGATGGCATCACCAAATACTGCAAGAAAAGCGACCAAAAATACGACTGCAGACACGCTTAGCCTTACACTCTGCGACAAAAGTGAAGCAACAAGTGCTACATTTTTTTCGGCATACGCTTTTGAGATGTGCGGTGATGTGGCTGTGACCAGTAACAATGCAAAGCTCATGGTGGTGATTGCAATTTTAGCTACAGCCTCATAGTTAGGTATTGCGGCCGATCCAAGTATTGACGCGATGATGACATTGTCGGTTTGTAAAATCATGATGGCACCAAATCCCATTACTGCCCATTGCAAACTTGGAATTAGAATCGCCTTGGCAAGTTGCAGATCGGCTTTACTGTGAACTGTCAATAAGTCGGGGTATTTCTGGTACAGAACCAGTTTGGCAATCAGCCTTGATAGCAGCCCCTGAGCAGCCCAGGCTGCAGCCAGACCGACAATGCCGAATCCCGCGTAGAGCAGCGTGATGGTCAACGCTAGTCCTAGCAGCAGAGAGAACGAACGAATCAGTCGTTCAGTTCCCAAATAGCCAAGGCCGTAAAGGGCTGCAAATGGACTGCTTGCCCACAAATTAAGCGCTGCTCCCGTAGAAAAAATTAACCATGCCCAAGCCACTTGTGAATATTGTTCCGGTGACGTGGTTGTATGTACGATATATCCGCCGAGTAACACCGCCAATAAAAAGACTGCAATAGACAGGAACCGAAACAGATAATTACTTGTTACGAGAAGGTCAGCGATAAGTTTAATTTTATGTTGATGATCGTGCCGCTGAGAGCCAAGGTAAAAGCCAATTTCACGCGCGACAGTAGGGCTTAGACCCAAGTCAAAAAAAGCTATGTAGGAGCCGACTGATATGAATAACAACCAAGTTCCTGCGAGGCTTGGTGACAAAAAGTCCAGCACTAAGCGCAGCTGGACGAATGTCACAACGATACTAACAAGAGAAAAAATCCCCCCCCCTGATACACCCCTCAATATCTTGCGATGAACACTCATGCTTGGATTCTGGTTATTTGAGGATTCGCTGCATGCCCTCAGCAAGGCTGACTCTTGGATACCACCCCGCTAAGGAGATGCCTCTATTCCAAGGCATCATTACTTCTCTATCCCGATACTGCCTCACGCCCCAATTTACCGCAATGGTTTGTTTGGTCACTTCCGCAAATAGCTGAACCATGTCTTTCAATGGCAATGGGTGTCCAGACGAAATTGCGTAACTCTCATGCTGTGATACTTGCACGTCGAGCAGACGCTGTGCGGCAATCACATAAGCCTCTGTCACATCATCGATATGCACTAAATCAATCAATTGCTCACCAGCAGACATATCGAGCGGATCACCTGTTGTCGCAGCCTTATTCAGCAAATGAAACAACTTGGGGCGCGGATCATCGGAACCGTAGGTATCGAACAATTTAAGCGTGATCGCCTTGATGCCACATGCCTGGACGTAATATTCCAAGAGTGATTCAAATGCTTGCTTTGTCGCGGCATACAAGCAAACTGGGTTGTAGTCATCGTTGTCGTAATGCTGCCAAGAGGTGCCCGTGTTAATGAGGCTGCTCACTTCATTCACCTTCATCGCTTCGAGCAATTGATTGCCAAACAGCACATTACTTTGTATCAGCGCATCAATATCCTTGCTAACGTGCTGTGACAAGAACAGCGAAGCCAAATGAAACACCACATCGGGCTTTGCTTGTGCGACGCAACGCACCATGCTCTCTGTGCTGCCATCGTGGATATGATTGGTTACTTGTGCAAATTCCTCGGCATCTGGCACACGTGAACCCCTGCGGCTCAAGATATGCACTTGCCAGCCTTCACGCACTAATCGGCGTGCAAGATGACTACCTACAAACCCAGTTGCGCCCGTGACCAGCGCCACACGCTGTTTGCCTTTATTTAAAATGGCTTCACTCATAACGGAATGGACTCTCAAATTGTGCGAATGACGGGAAGCTTTGATCGCGCACGGACAGAATCGCATCCGCTGTCGGCCATGCAACACCTAGTGAATTCCACAAGATCCCTGCATCTTGAGCAAATGCATAGACCGTGCTGACCTTGTACACCATGATGGCATCTTCACTACGCGCGCAGAAACCATGCGCCATTCCCTTGGGGATGTAAATGCTGTTGGCTTTTTCTGCACTCAGCTCAAACAACTCATATTGGCCATAGGTGGGAGATCCCACTCTTAAGTCAATAACAACGTCCATTACTTCGCCTTCTACGCAATACACCAACTTGACGTGATCCATAGGAGGCAATTGAAAGTGCAATCCCCTAATCACGTTCTTGTGCGATACCGAGTAATACTCTTCGACAAATTTTGTTTCCAACCCCTGTGCCGAAAATTCCTGCTCATGGAAGACCTTTACAAATCTTCCACGATCATCACGCATTACTTTGGGCTGCATTTCAAAGCAACCTTCAATCTTGCTCGGCTTCAATTCGAACATTTAGAAATTCACACCAAAAAATGCTTCGATCTTCTCACATACAAAATCCAACATCTCTTCAGTCAGACCGGGATACACGCCGATCCACAGGGTGTTGTTCATGATGGTGTTGGTTAGCTCAGCGCTGATGCGATCACTCGCTGTAATATATAAACTCATTTCACAACAACCTTCCCGCCAACTCTGCATAAATCGGAAATTTTCTGTCTGATGACATCAGCTTGGCATCATGTGCCAGCGCCGTTGCCATAATGATTCTATCTTGCGGGTCACTATGGTGTTCAGGTAAATCTACTGCCATTGTGGCTATTTTAGGTGTAATGGGAAGCAAGCTAATACCTGATCCTTCCAAAGCTTTTTCAAACCATTGCTCTTGATCACAAGGCAACGCGATCCGCCCATGACGTGCCAACCAAGAGACTTCAAAGCAACTTATTACAGACACAGCCACAAAGTCGCACAACTCTATTTGCTTTGACCTCGCAGGAGCAAGCAATTCAGCATCTTCGTTCACCCACCACAGCCAAATATGCGTATCCAGAACAATCATTTGGGTAAATTCCAACTGAGTGCTGGGATGCTATCGAAAATATCCCCAATAATTTTAGTCTTACCAGCAATATCAGAATGCGGGGTACGACGAACATTTTCTCCAACCACACTATCTGAAACAACAAGAAAAATAGCTTCAAGCCGCTTATTTGGAGGCAACTTTGGCATTTTTATCAAATTTCCAGTTAAGTCTGTTTCAAGCATCAATCGTTCTGCATACATGATTACCCCCTTTGACAGCTTGTTCAAAATTAACGAATTTAGAAATTCACACCAAAAAATGCTTCGATCTTCTCACATACAAAATCCAACATCTCTTCAGTCAGGCCGGGATACACGCCGATCCACAAGGTGTTGTTCATGATGTTGTCGGTGTTGGCGAGTTCGCCGCTGATGCGATAAGTGCGCCCTGCAAAGTAAGGCTGGCGCGTGAGGTTGCCCGCGAACAGCAGGCGTGTGCCGATCTTGTATTGATCCAGATACTTCAATAATTCGACGCGCTCGACACCCGCCGCTGCGCGCAGTGTGATCGGGAAACCGAACCAGGAAGGCTCACTGCCTGCGGTGGCTTCCGGCAAAATCAGAAACTCTTCACAGGACTTCAGGCGTTCCTTTAGAAAGGCGAAGTTGTGTTTGCGCGCTGCGATGAAGCCGGGCAGCCTATCCATCTGCGCCAAGGCACAAGCCGCCTGCATATCGGTAATCTTGAGGTTGTAGCCCAAGTGCGAGTAGGTGTACTTGTGATCGTAGCCCATCGGCAGCGTACCCAGTTGCTGGCCGAAGCGTTTGCCGCAGGTGTTGTCGCAACCCGGCCCGCAGTAGCAATCGCGCCCCCAGTCGCGGAAGGATTCGATGATGGTGCGCAGGTCGCGGTCTTGGGTGAAAATCATGCCGCCTTCGCCCATGGTGATGTGGTGTGCGGGGTAAAAACTGCAAGTGGCGATGTGGCCGAAGGTGCCGACGTGCTGCCCCTTGTAGCGAGAACCCAGCGCATCGCAGCAATCTTCAATAACCCAGAGATTATGCTTGTTGGCAACAGCCATGACCGCATCCAGATCGAAGGGATTACCCAGCGTATGGGCGACCATGATGGCCTTGGTTTTTGCGCTGACCGCCGCCTCGATCTTGGTGGGGTCAATGTTGTAGGTAGTCGCATCCACATCCACGAACACGGGCACCATGCCGTTTTGCAACATGGGGTTAACGGTAGTGGGGAAGCCTGCCGCCACGGTGATCACTTCATCGCCCGGCTGTAGCGCGCGTGTGCCCAGCTTGTGCGAAGTCAACGCCGTAAAGGCCAGCAGATTCGCCGAAGAACCGGAAGTGGTGGTCAGCGCGTAAGGCACGCCGACGAATTCGGCGAAACGCTTCTCGAACGCTTCATTGAATCGCCCAGTGGTCAACCAGCCATCCAGCGAGGCTTCGACCATATTTTTTAATTCGGGCGCACCGATCACTTTGCCCGATGGCGGTACAACGGTCGTGCCAGGGGTAAATATTTTTGGTTGATTGACCGATGTATGGAATTGTTCAACTTGATTCCCTACAACCAAACGCATGATTTTATCCAGCGTCTCGGGTTTGACTGTACCCACTTCACCACAGAAAAAGCGTGGCGAAAAAACCATCTGTTTACTCACTGGGAAAACCGTTGGTTTACCCAATCCGCCATTCAGCAGGTCTTCTGTGTTAATGATTAACTGATTGACTTCATTCCATTGATGCACTTGAGAGCTGCCTGGTATTCCCATCACATCTCCCTTACTGTTGGGCAAGGAGGTAATGAGTACAGGACGTGGCTTCGCTCCACTTGCGTCAACAAAAGGAACCTTGTAAATATGTATTGTTCCCGGCTGGAATGGATTAATGGTGGACATATTTTTCCCAAATAGCATCTTCTTCAGAATTGCTTTCAATAACAGCCGAGTAAGCGGCAAGCATAAATTGGCTATCGTCGCTCAATGCATTCGCAGTTTTGGAACGAATGGGCAATACAATTACTTCAAATTCATCCCCCATGTCGGGGGGTACGTTAATGTGTAACTGATGATTTTCATCGGTACACAAGGTTTCTCTTAATACCGCTTGTTTCATTACTCACTCCTAATCGTTTTCATCCATCAACTACGCCATAGCCATACTTTTTTGTTGTCCAACATCCTTCAAAGCGGGATGAGGAAAAACGATGCTTTCAACCTCTTTGCCCATTTATGTGGATAGTCCTTCTCAACGGCGTGGCTCGTGTATGCGCCACTCGTGCTTACGCCGTCTTCAAATAAAGATCAATTTGTTCGATTGTAACGGCTCTCATATCCCTGCCATACAGATACTGTTTTTGCCAGTCCACGATTCTTTTTAATGCCTCGTCCAGATGCCAGCGCGGATGCCAGTCGAGTCGGCCTTTGGCTTTGGAGCAATCCAGCTTCAGATAATGCGCCTCGTGCGGATGCTCACCCCCATCCAACAGCCAACTCGCACCCTCTCCCCAAGATTGGGTTAACTGTTCAACAATCCATTGCACCGGTTTGGCATCTTCATCGTTCGGGCCAAAATTCCAGCCTTCGGCATAAGCCGCACCTTCTTCATAAAGTTTTTGTGCCAGTTTCAAGTAGCCCGACAAGGGTTCCAGCACATGCTGCCAGGGCCGTATGGCGTGCGGGTTGCGGATAGTGACTGAGCGACCTTGCGTAATGGCGCGCATTATATCCGGGATGAGCCGGTCTTCTGCCCAGTCGCCACCGCCAATAACATTTCCCGCTCGTGCCGATGCAATCGCGGTTGAATGCTTAACGTTGAAAGTGGCCGAATTAAAGAAAGAGTTTCGGTATGCCGCTGTCACCAGTTCCGCACAGCCCTTGCTGCTGGAATAAGGATCGTACCCCCCCATCGCTTCGTTCTCGCGATAACCCCATGCCCATTCGCGATTCTCGTAGCATTTATCGGTGGTGACATTGACCACCGCTTTTACGCCAGGCGTACCGCGCACCGCTTCAAGCAGATTGACCGTACCCATCACGTTGGTGGAGTAGGTCTCGACCGGCTCAGCATAGGAATAGCGCACCAGCGGTTGTGCGGCCATATGGATCACGATCTCCGGCTTATGTTCGGCGAACACTGCCCGCAAGTGTTCCAAATCGCGGATGTCGCCGATAACGCTGGTCATGCCTGCCCCCACCCCCGCGACCTCGAACAGGCTAGGCTCTGTTGGCGGCGCAAGCGCATAGCCGACCACCTGAGCATCCATGGACTGCAACCAAAGCGACAGCCAGCTTCCCTTGAAACCCGTGTGCCCAGTCAGCAGGACGCGCTTGCCACGCCAGAATTCGGCGTTCATGCCCAATTTTTCCACGGTGCTTTCCCAGATTGCCACAATTCTTCAAGGTGCATCTTGTCGCGCAAGGTATCCATCGGCTGCCAGAAACCGGGGTGATGGAACGCTGCCAACTGTCCTTCTTCAGCTAGCCTCTCCATGGGTTCGCGCTCCCAAGTTGTTTTATCATTTTCAATATAATCAATAACTTGCGGTGACAAAACAAAAAATCCGCCGTTGATCATCGCGCCATCGCCCTGAGGTTTTTCCCGGAAACTATTGACTTTGTTGCCCTGCATGTCGAGCGCACCGAAACGGCCTGGCGGCAAGGTTGCGGTCAGCGTCGCCTTGACGTTTTGCGCCTTGTGGAAAGCGATCAACTCGGTGATGTTCACGTCGCTCACGCCATCGCCATAGGTCAAACAAAAAACCTCTTCATCTTTAACGTATTCGGCCACTCGCTTCAAGCGACCACCCGTCATGGTATCCTCGCCCGTGTCCACCAGCGTTACCCTCCATGGCTCGGCATGGCGTTGATGCACTTCCATTTTGTTATGCACCATGTCGAACGTCACATCCGACATATGCAAAAAATAATTGGCAAAATATTCCTTGATGACGTAACCCTTGTAGCCGCAGCACACCACAAAATCGTTGATGCCGTGCGCAGAATAACTTTTCATGATGTGCCATAAAATCGGCCTACCACCGATTTCCACCATAGGCTTTGGACGCGTAGCCGTTTCTTCGCTGATCCGCGTCCCCAAACCACCTGCAAGAATAACTGCTTTCATCCCTTGCTCCTGTCTAAATAATCGTCGTAAGCATGAGCGATTCCAGTACACAGACTAATTTCGTGCTTCCAGCCCAGGTTGCGGATTTTGGACACATCCATGATCTTGCGCATCGTACCATCCGGCTTGGAGGTGTCCTGCACAAATTTACCCTTAAAACCGACCACATCGGCGACGGTTTCAGCCAGTTCACGGATGCTCAAATCTTCGCCTGAACCGACGTTGATCAGCGGACACTGCGACGGAGCAACCAAAACGTCATAACGCGCCTCATCCAGCGTCGCCAGAAACACCAGCGCATTCGCCAGATCGTCCACATACAAAAACTCGCGGCGCGGGATGCCGGTTCCCCATAGCACGACCTCTGCGGCATTGGCCATTTTTGCCTCATGCATCTTGCGGATCAGCGCAGGCAACACATGAGAGTTGCTCAGGTCGTAACTGTCGCTCGGACCGTACAGATTGGTCGGCATGGCCGCCAGCCATTTAGTGCCGTATTGGCGGTTGTACGACCAGCACATCTCGATACCGGCAATTTTCGCCAGCGCATAGGGGCGATTGGTGGCTTCGAGCGAGCCGGTGAGCAGGTATTCCTCCTTGATCGGCTGAGGACAGTCGCGCGGGTAGATACAAGAGCTGCCCAGAAAGATCAGACGGGCGACATCGGTCGCATGTGCGGCACGGCAGATATTGGCCTCGATGAGCAAATTGCTCATCAGAAAGTCCACCGGATAGGTGTTGTTGGCATGAATGCCGCCGACCCGGGTGGCAGCCAGAAACACCAGCTCCGGCTTTTCCTGCTCGAAAAACGCCAGCGTCGCCGCCGCATCCTCAAGGTTCAGCTCAGCATGGGTGCGGGTCACCAGATTGGTGTAACCCAGACGCTGCAACTCGCGCACAATCGCGCTACCCGCCAGACCGCGGTGGCCGGCGATGTAGATTTTTATGTTCTTATTCATGGTGATACGATTTATTCGTGGTAGTCGAACGCCGCATAGCCGTGCTTCTTGACCAGTTCGTCTCGCTCGGCGCTCTTGAGGTCTTCGCGCACCATTTCAGCAACCAGTTCATGGAAAGTAATTTGAGGTTTCCAGCCCAGCTTTTGATGGGCTTTAGTCGGATCGCCCAGCAGGGTTTCCACTTCGGTCGGACGGAAGTAGCGTGGGTCTACTTGCACGATGCATTTACCGCTGGCAACGTCATAGCCTTTTTCTTCGATGCCCTTGCCTTCCCAACGAATTTCGATGCCCATTTCTTTCGCGGCGGCATTGACAAAATCGCGCACGCTGTATTGCACGCCCGTCGCGATCACAAAGTCTTCCGGCTGATCCTGTTGCAACATCAGCCATTGCATTTCGACGTAGTCTTTAGCATGTCCCCAGTCACGCAGGGAGTCCATATTGCCAAGGTATAAAGAATCTTGCAGGTTGAGTTTGATGCGTGCCAGCGCACGGGTGATCTTGCGGGTGACAAAGGTTTCACCCCGAACCGGGCTTTCGTGATTGAACAAAATGCCGTTACAGGCGTAGATGCCGTAAGCTTCACGATAGTTGACGGTAATCCAGTAAGCATATAGTTTGGCTACGGCATAGGGGCTGCGTGGATAGAACGGGGTGGTTTCCTTTTGCGGGATTTCTTGTACCTGCCCAAAAAGCTCGGAGGTGGATGCCTGATAAAAACGGGTTTTCTTTTCCAAGCCGAGAATGCGGATAGCTTCGAGGATACGCAGCGTGCCGATACCATCGGCATTGGCGGTGTATTCAGGCGTCTCGAATGAGACCGCTACATGGCTCATCGCCGCGAGGTTATAAATTTCGTCTGGCTGAACCTGCTGGATAATTCGGATCAGATTGGTAGAGTCGGTCAAGTCGCCGTAATGCAATTTGAATTTGGCATTATCAATATGCGGGTCTTGATACAGGTGATCAATCCGGTCGGTGTTAAACAGCGAGGAACGGCGCTTGATGCCGTGTACTTCATAGCCCTTGCCCAGCAACAATTCAGCCAGGTAAGCGCCATCTTGCCCGGTCACGCCGGTGATCAAAGCGACTTTGAGTTGCTTAGGACTGAGGTCCGAGGACTGAGGTTTTGATGGGTTCATTTTTTGTCTCTTTGTTTTTGAACAGCAGCTCTCAAACCGCCGATAATACGTGAAAGTTTTCGTCAGCGCTACTCTTCAAGTTGATAAAAATTTCTTGTGTAATATATCCAACATCTTGTGCAACATAAAGTTGCGATCGCACTTCGGCACAGGATGCCTTTGCAATCACCAGAAACTGATGAAATTCGCCTCTGGAACCTCTATCAAAGCCTTCAGCGATATTTGACATCACCGATACAGCAGCACGGCGTATCTGATCGCGCAAACCAAAGTCTTTAGCGAAGTCACCACGAGCGGTAATCAGGTAAATTTCAACTGTGAGTTGACGTGCTTTTTGCCAAGCGATCAAATTCTCAAATCGTTCCACCTTCTGCGACATCACTCAGTCCTCAGTCCTACACTTGTCTCAGTCCTGTTTTTTCCTGCCGTAATTATCTTCATAACGTTTAATGTCGTCTTCACCCAGATAGTCGCCCACCTGCACTTCGACAATGTGCAGCGGTTCCGTGCCGCGATTCTCCAGGCGGTGTTTTGCACCGATGGGTATGTAAGTACTCTGGTTCTTGTGTACGGTGAATACCTCTTCACCCGTGGTGACCGTAGCCGTGCCGGATACCACCACCCAATGCTCGGAGCGTTGACAATGGCTTTGCAAACTCAGACGCGCACCAGGAACAACTTCTATCCGCTTGATTTTGAATGTATTTTCTTCTTCTTCGAGAACGGCATAACTACCCCAGGGACGATTCACCTTGACATGATTGACGTGCTCGGACGCACCGCGTAGTTGCAAGGCATCCACCACCTCGCGCACCCGCTGGGTTTGGTCGCTCCTGGAAATGAGAATGGCATCGGCCGTTTCAACCACACACAGGTCTTCCAGTCCGATTGCCGCCACCAGCCGTTTTTCGGTGCGGATCAGGCTGTTTTTACAATCCACCGCGATGATGTTGCCTTGCAGAGCGTTGCCATTTTTATCCTGGGCGGATATTTCATGCAGCGCTTGCCAGCTACCGACATCGTTCCAACCGATGTCGCAGGGGATCAAGGAGACATTGCTGGATTTTTCCAGCACGCCGTAATCAATTGAGATGGAGGGCATCGCGGCGAAGTGAGTTTCTACCGCCCGCTGGAAATTTCCAGAAACGCGACTCTCGGCTACGATGTCTTGCACGATCCGATAAACGGCGGGCAAGTGCTGCTCGATCTCGGCCATGATCACCGAGGCGCGCCAGACAAACATACCGGAATTCCAAAAGTAATTGCCTTCCGCCAGGAATTGCTCGGCGCTGACCAAATCAGGTTTTTCGGTAAAACGCTCTACGGCATAGACATCGGAGGTATCTACTGCATGGGCTTTAATGTAGCCAAAGCCGGTGTCGAGCCGGGTCGGCCGGATGCCAAAGGTGACCAGTTTGTTCTGTTCTGCCGCCGCGATGGCAATCTTCAGTCGCTCGCGGAACTGTATTTCGTCCTTGATGACATGATCCGCCGGCAACACCACCATGATGGGATCAGCGCCCTCTGCCATCAAGCGCGCCGCCGCCAGCGCAATCGCGGGTGCCGTGTTGCGACCGACTGGCTCAAACAACGACTGATAAGGCAGCAGCGCGTGATAAGCCTCGCCTTTGGCGAACGATTCCTGTGTAACGATCAATACATTACCCGCCTCAATGACCGGAGACAGGCGGTTGATGGTGGTTTGCAGCAACGAAGCATCGCCGTCCAACGTCAAAAACTGCTTGGGCAAATGCTGGCGCGACAGCGGCCACAAGCGGCTGCCCGTGCCGCCGGCGAGAATGACTGCATGAACCTGACCATTACTCATCGCTATTCTCCAAGCCTCCGTTTGTTTTCATTTCGCGCTTCAGTTCCGCTATTTCCGCCTGCAAGCACGGGTATTCCCGCAGCTTGATTTGCATAAACGCTACGACCATATGCTAATTTGTTGTTGCTGTTGCGAAAATTGCCAACCTTTGGGCAGCCGTTTCGCCCAATCTCGTTAGCAAAGGGCGGGGTTGTCTGCCAGGATTTTAAGCAAGCCGCGTAGCGGGTGGGATGGATAATCATGGGGCGCGTTCATCTGATGAACGCGCATTAAACCAGCCTCAAGAAAGACATGTCAAGCCGATGCCGGGGAAATGGGCTGGTGCAACTCAGTCGAGCGCCTGATTGACCTTGCTCAAATCTGCTTCACCCAACGTACCGACAGCCGCTTTCAGGCGCAGTTGACTGAGCAGGTAGTTGTATTCGGCCTGATATAAATCGCGGCGGGTCGAGTAGAGTTGTTGCTGGGCATTGAGCACGTCCAGATTGGTGCGCACACCGACTTCCTGCCCCAATTTGCTGGCATCCAGCAGACTGCTACTGGAAGTGAGCGCCTGTTGCAAGGCCTTGACTTGGGCGATGCCGCTCACCACGCCGAGGTAGGCCTGACGGGTTTGCAGCGCGACGCTGCGACGGGCATTTTCCAGCTCCTGGCTGGCGCGCTCGCGGTTGGCCTCGGCTTCGCGCCACTTGGAATTGATTGCACCCCCCTGAAAAATCGGCAGGTTGAGTTGCACGCCTACGCTCTTGTTGGTGCTGTCGCTGCCCAGGCCGAAGCTGCCGCCGCTGGCGTTATTTTGGGAATAATTCGCCACCAAATCCACGGTGGGGTAATGCCCGCCGCGATTCTTCGCCACTTCTTTTTCCGCCAGTTGCGCACCAGCCTGGGCTAAGCTGAGTTGCGGGCTATTCAGTTGGGCATCGTTGACCCATTGTTCCATGTCGGCGGGTTGTGGCATTTCCAGCTTGAATTGCTTGCCTAGCGGCTTGAGATTTTGCGGCAACGCGTTGATCAATTGTTGCAGGGCGCGACGTTTGACCTCCAGATTGTTCTGCGCGGCAATCTCCTCTGCGCTGGTCAGATCAAAACGCGCCTGCGCCTCATGCGTGTCGGTGATGGTGGCGCTGCCCACTTCAAAATTACGCTTCGCCTGGGCGAGCTGTTCCTTAATGGCTGTTTTTTGTGCTTCGGCAAGCTGCACGCTGTCCTGTGCTATCAGCACATCGAAATAAGCCTGTGCGACGCGCAACAGCAAATCCTGCCCGGCTATTTTGAATTGCGCTTCACTTTGCGCGACTTGCAATTCGGCCTCGGAGTAGGCGATCCAGTTTTGCTGGCGGAACAAAGGCTGAACCAGCGTCACACCGTAGCCATTGCTGTTATAGCGATGATTCCCGGCAGCACCGGGGATCAGAAACACCCCCCGATACTGCGTGGTTTGATCGTTGAATGTGCTGTTCGCGGTGAGATTGATGCTGGGCATCAACAGGGCGCGGCCTTGCGGCAGCTTTTCCTGTCCGGCCTGCTGGGTGGCGCGTGCGGCGGCGAATTGCGCATCGTTAACCTGCGCGGCATGGAAAGTTTCCAACAGGTCGGCAGCTTGTACCCAGCTTGGCGCACCGAAGGCTGCGAGCAGAAAAAATACGAGAGACTTGATTTTCATTGGATTGGATTTCTAGCGGATTGGCGCGATAGTTTATTAGGCTTTGCTAATACTACCGTTTGCTGGCGCATTGTGCAATCCGCCAGCAAAATCACCAGAAAAATCACCAGAAAAATCAAAAGACAAAACGCTTGGGCTGTTCTGCGTTTTGCAGCGGCGCAATGCTGGTTTCCATGATATTGACCGTTGTATAAGTGTCAGCAGAAACACGGGTGATCAGCTTCGCCTCCATCACAGGCGCTTCGCCGACGATGGCAAACAGGCGTCCGCCGATGTTCAGACTCGTTTTGAAGATTTCCGGCAATATGGGCGTAGAGCCTGTCAGCACGATGGCATCATAGCTCGCACCCTCGCCCCAGCCGTGCGATGCATCGCCCACTGCCAAGGTGATATTTTCGCGGTGATAAGGCTGTAAATGCTGTCGAGCCATCTCGCTCAGCTCCGGCACAATCTCGACCGAAGTGACCTGTCCGGCCAGCGAAGACAGCAAAGCGGTCAGATAGCCGCTGCCCGTGCCGACTTCCAGCACCCGATCATTGTGACCGAGATGCAATTCCTGCAGCGCACGCGCTTCCAGCTTGGGCTGCCACATGGATACGCCATAACCCAGCGGGATTTCCATATCCATGAAGGCCATTGCCTGTTTGCTGTCCGGCACGAAATTTTCACGGCGCACATGATGCAGCAAGTCCAGTATCCGCCCTTCCAATACATCACACGGACGAATTTGCTGCTCTATCATGTTGAAGCGTACTTGTTCCACATTCTGCATTTTGATCTCCATCCCTGTGTAAATATTGAGCGTTCTGTTGTTATTGCCTCGGAGTATAGCAATACACCCCGCCATGCTCAACACATGCTTGTCGCCCGCGCATAGCTCGGGTTGCATTTTTTCAGTTTTTCCAGTAACTTGCGCGACTCGCTAGGGGTCTTCGTGTGCATTTTGCCGCGAAGTGAGAGTCACCCTCTGAACCTGTACGGGTCATGCCGTCGTAGGGAAGCATCTGATGATGCTTCTTTTTTTAGGAGCATCAAATGAATGCAATAACCAAATTCACTGCCGAGGCCGCACACGTTGATGCCGCTGCCATCAAGCCGTTACCCAATTCCCGTAAAATTTATGTAGCAGGTAGCCGTCCCGACCTTCGCGTACCGATGCGCGAAATTTCCCAGGATGAAACACCCGCCGAGATGGGGGCAGAAGTTAATCCACCGATTTACGTTTATGACTGTTCCGGTCCCTACACCGACCCCGCCGTACAAATTGACATCCGCTCCGGTCTGGCCGAGATGCGCGCAGGCTGGATTGCTGAGCGCGATGATACCGTGGCCTTGCCGCAACTGACTTCCGAGTATGGCCGCCAACGTCTGCAAGACCCGGAGCTGGCCGAGATGCGTTTCAATTTGCAACACACGCCGCGCCGCGCCAAACCGGGCCGCAACGTGACGCAAATGCACTATGCGCGGCAGGGCATCATCACCCCGGAGATGGAGTACATCGCCATCCGCGAGAATCAAAAAATTTCTGCGCAGATGTCTGACATGCAGCGTAAGCAGCATCCGGGCGAAAACTTCGGCAAAGTCATGCCCAGGAAAATCACGCCCGAATTCGTGCGCGATGAAGTCGCCGCAGGCCGTGCCGTCATCACCGCCAACATCAACCATCCCGAAATAGAACCGATGATTATCGGGCGCAATTTTTTGGTCAAAATCAACGCCAATATCGGCAACTCGGCGCTGGGTTCGAGCATCCAGGAAGAGGTCGAGAAGATGACCTGGGCGATCCGCTGGGGCGGCGACACCGTGATGGATCTTTCCACCGGTAAGAACATCCATGAAACCCGCGAGTGGATCATCCGCAATTCGCCCGTCCCCATCGGCACTGTGCCGATCTATCAGGCGCTGGAAAAGGTAAACGGCAAAGCCGAAGACCTGACCTGGGAAATTTTCAAAGACACGCTGATCGAGCAAGCCGAACAGGGCGTGGACTACTTCACCATCCACGCCGGCGTACTGCTGCGCTACGTGCCGATGACCGCGAACCGCATGACCGGCATCGTCTCGCGCGGCGGCTCCATCATGGCGAAATGGTGTCTGGCGCATCACCAGGAAAATTTCCTTTACACCCATTTTGAAGACATCTGCGAAATCATGAAGGCGTATGACGTGACCTTCAGCCTGGGCGACGGTCTGCGTCCCGGCTCGATTTATGATGCCAACGACGAGGCGCAATTAGGTGAACTGAAAACCTTGGGCGAACTCACGCAAATCGCCTGGAAACATGACGTGCAGGTAATGATTGAAGGCCCGGGCCATGTCCCTATGCATTTAATCAAAGAAAACATGGACTTGCAGGCGAAGTGGTGCAATGACGCGCCGTTCTACACGCTGGGGCCGCTGACCATGGACATCGCGCCGGGCTACGACCACATCACTTCAGCGATAGGGGCTGCGATGATAGGCTGGTTCGGCACGGCCATGCTGTGCTACGTCACGCCCAAGGAACATTTGGGTCTGCCCAACAAGGCCGACGTGAAGGAAGGCATCATCACCTACAAGATCGCCGCGCACGCAGCGGATCTGGCCAAGGGACATCCCGGCGCACAGGTTAGAGATAACGCGCTGTCCAAGGCGCGCTTCGAATTCCGCTGGGACGACCAGTTCAATCTCGGCCTCGATCCTGACCGCGCCCGCGAATTCCACGACGAAACCTTGCCCAAGGAATCCGCCAAGGTCGCACATTTCTGTTCAATGTGCGGCCCGCATTTCTGCTCGATGAAAATCTCCCAGGACGTGCGCGACTTCGCCGCAGCAGAAGGCATTTCCGAACAGGCTGCACTGGAGAAAGGCATGGAAGTCAAAGCCATCGAATTCGTCACCCGTGGCAGCCAGATTTACAGCAAATCCTGATTCATGCCGCATACTTCATCCGTCACCGCAGCAAGCCCGTGCATCGGCCACTGCACCACGGTGCTGGGCGATGAGGTGTGCCGCAGTTGCCTGCGGACGTTCGAGGAAATCACCCGCTGGGTGGAAATGAACGACGAGGAACGATGCGCAGTCAATCGGCGCATCGCCATTTTACAAACGAAGGGATTCCCGCCTGCGCGGGAATGACATATGGATATTATTCTTTTGCTTAAAGCAGCCATTCTCGGTGTCGTCGAAGGCCTCACCGAGTTTCTGCCGATTTCTTCCACGGGGCATTTGATTCTGGTCGGCGATTTGCTCAATTTCAACGACGACCGTGGCAAGGTGTTCGAAATCGTCATCCAGTTCGCGGCGATTCTGGCGGTGTGCTGGGAATTCCGCGCCAAACTGACTTCGGTCTCTTCCGGCTTGATGCAAAAACAGGAAGCCGCGCAACGCTTTGTATTTAATCTATTTATTGCATTTTTACCGCTGGCGATACTCGGCCTGCTGTTTGGCAAGGCCATCAAGGCGCATCTGTTCGCGCCTGTCCCTGTCGCCTTGGCGTTCATCATCGGCGGTTTCATCATCCTGTGGGCGGAGAAGCGCACCCATACGATAACGATTGCAAGCGTAGATGAGATGCACTGGAAAGACGCACTGAAGATGGGCTTGGCGCAAGCGCTGGCACTGATACCCGGCACGTCGCGCTCTGGTTCAACCATTATCGGCGGGCTGTTTTTCGGCCTGTCGCGCCGCGCCGCAACCGAGTTTTCCTTCTTTCTCGCCATTCCGACCATGACCATGGCAACGTTGTACGAAGTGGTGAAATACCGCGACCAGTTCCATGCCGATGATCTGGGCGTTTTTCTGGTGGGTTCGATTGCTTCGTTCATCAGCGCCTTTATCGCGGTGCGCGGCCTGTTGCGTTACATCAGTCGCCACGATTTCACCGTCTTCGCCTGGTATCGCATCGCCTTCGGCCTGATCGTGCTGGCCACTTCGTATAGCGGTATCTTCAGTTGGTCGCCAGCATAAGTTATTTAATACAATCAAATAGTTAATAAAAAACCGCCTGTAGGCGGTTTTTTATTTCCAACGAGCAGACGATGTTTAGAACTTCACTGTCATCCCTAAATTGATCGAACGACCCATGCCGGGCACGGCTGTACCCCACAGCGGCACTGAACCCGTAGGAACGAGCGCGGTGGTCATGGTCATGCCTTGTCCAACATAGGCACCCCCGAGCGGCAGCGCATACAGTTTGTCGAATAAGTTTTCCACACCAAAATCAACGCGTATTTGCTTCCAGGTATAGCTGCTGCGCAAATTGACCAGGTTGTATCCCCCCGTCTTAATTTCATTACGCGCATCGGAAATGTTCTTCTTGCTATCTACCATCACCAGTTCCAGGCCATTATCCCAACTGCCTATTTTTTGCGTCAAAGTCACTTTGGCATTGAGCGGCATGATGTTGTACAGATCGTCACCCGTGGTGCGGTTTTTACCATGGGTGTAATTCAGCAGACCTTTTACGCCAAACTCACCCCAGCCATTGCTGGCTAAAAGCATGTGTCCAGACAAATCCAAACCATACAGTCGCGCCGATTGGTTAACGTATTTGAGCACCGTGAACTGGTTGGCAAGCAGTGGCGCGGTTGGCGAATTAGTCGCGCTGTTCCATTGCACTGCGTCAATGTAGTCGGCCACTTGCGTGTAATAAGGCGTGGCTTTGAACCCCCACTCACGGTCACTCGCGTGCCAGTCGAATGTCGCGGACAGTGTGTTGGCTTGTTCAGGTTTCAGATTCACATCCCCTAAATAACCGTTGCCATCACCGACAAAGTTGTTCATCAACGCCGCCATCTGCCAGGTTGACCAAGTGTAACGTTCGTACAAATTTGGTGAGCGTGTCTTGTGCGCAAAGCCAAACTCGATGTCGTTATTGATGCTGGCGGTGTATCGTCCAGAGGCATTCAAATCCCAGTTATTGTCCGTTTTAGCCCGCACGCTGTTATTGAAATTAGCCGCATCGCGAATTTGGTTGTGCATCAGCACCGGAGTAGCGACGGTCGGAAAGGTGGCTTGGTTGTAGCCGTGCACATTGCCGCTATCGGTATTCACCCGCTCAAAGCGCACGCCCAGCATGGTCATCCAGGCGGGATTAACGTGCGATTCCCATTCACCGAACAACGCGGTGCGATCACGCTTGCCGCCGTTGATGTTCCAGAAAGTGTTCGGCCACATACCCCCGCCTGAGGGAGTCCACCAATCATTTAACGTGTAGTGCTGATATTCGCCCCCTACGCGCAATATATCTTTTTGGTTGAGAGCAATATCTGCCTTGAGCGTTGCCCCGGTATTCTTGCTGGCGGTATACATCGGCATCCCTGTGGCGCAGGTTGGCCCAATCGGGCCGCACGCCACCCCGCTGCCAGCGATACCCACCAGGCCACCTGATGCCATACCGTACCAGTAACGTTTATCCGCGCCAAAGTCCATCATGTGATCAACATTTTCGTGATAAACACGCGCCTCCAAATTCCCCCAGGCCATGTCACCGAGATAGCGCAAGTTTAAGCTGGTTTGCTGATTGTCTAGCATGTCCATGCGCTGATTTGGATAGAGCTGGTTGGGCAGACTTTGCAGACCGATTTTTGCTTCCACTAAATGACCGTCGCCCTTCATCGCCAAACCAAGCGCATGATTAGAGGTCGCATAGGCGGTTGAACCCACTTCATCCAAAGCCAGCACATGCCCGACTCGCCCCGTGACACCAGAGGCTTTGAACGCGCCGCCCGCCTTGTAATTATTGGCTTCGCTGACCGAGCCGTTGTAGCTCAGACTGAGCGACTCACTCGCGATAGTGGCGGATAAATTTGCGCCTTTAGCACTGTTGTTGCTGCGCAGAAAAGCCCCCACTTCTCCTTTGAGGAGTTGACCCTCACCCGCTGCGGCAAATACGGGGGCTTGCGAGGAGACGAGCACCGTGCCACCGATACTGTCACCGCCCGTGCTGACGGGCGAAAGTCCCGCATAAACCTTCAATGCACCGACATTGCTGGGGTCAATATACGACATGGGCGGGTTCATATGATTGGGGCAAGAGGCGATTAAATCCATGCCATCTACCTTAACGCGCAGCCTATCATCGGCAAGACCATGAATGGAGGGTAAGCTGGACACGCCGCCCGCTCCGTTGAGGCTCACGCCGGGCACATCGCGCATCAAACTAGCCGAGTCGCTGGTCACACTACGCAAATGCCGTAAATTATTTTTGTCCAAACCTGTGCTGTTCGGCGCGGGTAAAGGTTGCAGTTTTTCTGCGGTAACCTCCACTTCTGGCAGGGTGGGGGGTTCAGCGGCAAAAGCACTGGGCGCGAATGCCAGCGCGAGACAAACAGTAATACGTTTCAGTTTCATCTGAATCTCCATGTAAAAAATAGGGCGGATTGCGATATTAACGAATCCTGATGTATCGTCCCTGCGGCATTTTGTCGCACCCCTTGTATTCATTGGCTTGCAGCGCGTCATGCCAAAAAATTTCATCGCGCTGTCACAGTGGTGTCATAATTGCGGCGCACAATCAATCTCACGGAGAAATACACATGACAAGAATGGTCAACTGCATCAAATTGGGGCGCGAAGCGGAAGGATTGGAGCGCCCGACTTATCCGGGTCCTTTGGGACAGCGGATATTTGAAAACGTCTCAAAGGAAGCCTGGCAGGGCTGGATCAAATTCCAGACCATGCTGGTGAACGAAAATCGCCTCAATCTGGCCGATCTGGCGGCGCGCAAATATCTGGCGGCACAGATGGAAAACTACTTTTTCGGCGAAACGACGCAAATGCCTGAAGGTTACGTTCCGCCCAAACACTAAGGTATCACCTCTTGCCCAACACCTTTCCACCGCTGCAATTCCTCAACCGGGAAGTCGCGCTACTCGAATTCAACCTCCGCGTGTTCGCGCAGGCGGAGGATGACACCATCCCTCTGCTGGAACGGCTGAAATACTTGTGTATCGTCAGCAGCAATCTCGATGAATTTTTTGAGGTGCGCGTGGCCGGATTGATGGAACAAATCAAGCACGGCGGCCTCACCACCAATGCCGATGGCATGACGGCCATACAAACCCTCAACCTGGTGCGCGAACAGGCGCATCAACTGATCAAGCGGCAATATCAGCTATTCAACGAAAAGCTCACCCCCGCGCTAGCCGCGCAAGGCATCAAGTTTTTGCGCCGCACGCACTGGAGTGAGGCCCAGCAGGCTTGGGTAAAGGATTATTTCTTCCGCGAAGTGATGCCGGTGCTGACCCCTATCGGTCTCGACCCCGCGCATCCCTTTCCGCGCGTACTCAACAAGAGCCTGAACTTCGCCGTGGAACTGCAAGGCCGCGATGCGTTCGGGCGCAATTCCGCCCGCGCCATCGTGCAAGCGCCACGCGTGTTGCCGCGCACCATTCCCATACCCCGTGAAATCAGCGGTTGCGAACATGGTTTCGTGTTTCTGTCTTCGATCATGCACGCGCATGTGGACGAACTGTTCAGTGGCATGGAAGTGCTGGGCTGTTACCAGTTCCGCGCCACGCGCAACAGCAATCTGTTCGTGGATGAGGAAGAGGTCAAGAACCTGCGCCTAAGCCTGCAAGGCGAATTGCCGCAACGCAATTTCGGCGATGCCGTGCGCCTGGAAATCGCCGACAATTGCTCGCCCGAAGTAGAGGAACTCTTGCGACGTGAATTCAAACTGACCGCCAACGATGTATTTCGCGTGCATGGCCCGGTCAATCTGGTTCGCCTCATGGAAATTCCCGGCATGGTAGATCGAGATGACCTGAAATTCCCCGCCTTTGTGCCGGGCGTGCCGTTGGTTTTGCAAAAGAAGGGCGCGGATATGTTCAAGGTGATCCGCAAGGGTGACATACTCTTGCATCACCCCTACCAATCTTTCCGCCCGGTGATTGATTTTATCCAGCAGGCAGCGAGCGACCCGAACGTGGTTGCCATCAAACAGACCGTGTATCGCACCGGCACCGACTCGGCGCTGATGGAAGCACTGGTCAACGCAGCTCGGCACGGCACGGAAGTCACCGTGGTGGTCGAATTACTGGCACGCTTCGACGAGGAAGCCAATATCAACTGGGCGACCCGTCTGGAAGAAGTCGGCGCGCATGTGGTATATGGCGTGGTGGGTCACAAAACCCATGCCAAGATGCTGATGGTGGTACGCCGTGAAGACGGCAAGCTGCGCCGTTATGTACACCTCGGCACGGGCAATTATCATCCGCGCACCGCGCGGCTTTATACCGATTTTGGTTTGTTCACCAGCAACGAGGAAATCTGCGCCGACGTGAACGAAATGTTCAGCCAGCTCACCGGCCTCGGCAAAGCGCGCAAACTCAATCACTTGTGGCAATCGCCCTTCTCGATGCACAGCGAAGTGCTGCGCGCCATCAAAAACGAGACATCGCTTGCCAAGGCGGGCAAGCGCGCGCACATCATCGCCAAGATGAATGCCCTGCTCGAACCGCAAACCATCACTGCGTTGTACGAGGCTTCGCAGGCGGGGGTGAAAGTAGATTTAATCGTGCGCGGGGTGTGTGCACTACGACCCGGCGTAGCCGGACTATCCGAGAATATCCGCGTGCGCTCCATCATCGGACGTTTTCTGGAGCACACCCGCATCTTCTATTTCCGCAACGACTTAAAACATGATGTTTATCTGGCCAGCGCAGACTGGATGGACAGAAATTTTTTCCGGCGCATCGAGGCGTGCTTCCCCATCCTCAACGCAAAGCTCAAAAAACGCGTACTGGATGAGGGGCTAAAAGCCTACTTGCAGGACAATTGCCAGGCATGGGAAATGAACGGCGCAGGCCAGTATCACCGAAAACTGCCGCGCCGTGCGGTGCGCAAATGCGCGCAAGGCGAGCTGCTAAAACAACTCGCCTCGCAAGGTAAAATACCTGTTTGAAGGTAATTGCCTGTTGAATCCCGTCTTTTAACCTAAAAACGGCGGTTTCCAGGGAGATACTGATTTATTCGATTTTGTCGTTTTCGCAGAGGTAATGGCCCTGCCGTTAATGCTTGTTTGGGCGACCCGTCTTGATTTTTTCCAGACCCTTTAACACGAGGCTCATTTGCTCAACGCCCATTGCGGACAGTGCTTGCAAACCCGCGCGCAGGATTTCGCTCTTTTTAACATGCAAATCACCCTTCAGGCATAAGGCCTTGATTTCAGCGATCTTCTGATATTCGTTTTGCGGCATGGTAAAGCTGTCGCGCACAACTTTCAGTTTTGGCTTTTTTTCAGCTTTAGGTTGTTTTGCAACTTTTATCTCTTTGGCTGCTGATGGTGCTGCTTTAGCTACTGCGGGTGCTGTTTTCTTGGCAACAGGCTTTTTTACCACTGGCTGGGCGGCAACCGCTACTGGCTGAACAGCGGCCTCTGCGACCTTGGCTGATATTTTTTTAGCTGTTGATACCGTTGATTTTACTGCTGATTTTTTGCTTTTCATGACAGTCTCCGATAATTAAAATAGCGGTAAACAGTATATACGGTATATTCTCAACCTGAAATTGTAATATTTGGAGGTCATGATGGAGCTAATTTTGTGGCGGCACGCCGAAGCCGAAGATGGCATAAACGATCTTTCCCGGGAATTAACCGCAAAAGGGCGCAAGCAGGCCGAGCAGGCTGCCGCCTTTCTGCGCCAGCATCTACCCGCTGACACCCGCATACTGGTCAGTCCCGCGTTGCGCGCACAGCAAACCGCCGCCGCACTCACAGACCAATTCACCCTCACGCCCGCAATCGCACCGGGCGCTTCAGTTCACGCCGTATTACAGGCAGTACGCTGGCCCAACATGATGGGTACGGTGCTGGTGGTCGGCCATCAGCCCACCCTGGGCTCAGTCGCCGCAACACTGCTGGGGAGTGGACAGGTGTCGCTACGCATCAAAAAAAGCGCGCTATGGTGGTTCAGCCGAAATGCAGGTTCAAACGACACCACCTTGCGGCTGGTAATCGCACCCGATTTTTTGTGAAAAGCGCGTTAATCTCAGGGAGAATGCCATGTTTGAATCTGCCGAACTCGGTCACAAGATAGACCAGGCAACTTATGACAAGGAAGTTCCCAAACTGCGCGAGGCCTTGCTGCAAGCGCAAATAGATCTGGCTAAAACGGCGAAATTTCCGGTCATCATTCTGGTTAGCGGACTGGATGGCGCGGGGCGGGGCGAAACCGTCAATCTGCTCAATGAATGGATGGATCCGCGTTTCCTGCAGACCCATGGCATGGGCAAACCGTCCGACGAAGAACGGGATCGCCCGATGATGTGGCGTTTCTGGCGTGAACTCCCGCCCAAAGGCAAAATCGGCATCTTCCTCGGTTCCTGGTATACCTGGCCGATTATTGATCGTGTGCATGGTCGCATGAGCAGCGCCGACCTGGATCAAAGCCTGGAACGCGCCAAACGCATGGAGAACATGTTGATCAGCGAAGGCGCGCTGATTATCAAGTTCTGGCTGCATCTCTCCAAAGAAAAACAACATAATCGGCTAAAAGGACTGGAAAATACCCCTAAAACCCGCTGGCGCGTCACTAAACGCGACTGGAGTCATTACAAACTTTACGACAAATTCAGCGCCGTCCACGAAAGCGTTATCCGCCATACCAGCACTGCCCAATCCCCCTGGATTATTGTTGAAGGTTTCGACGCGTATTACCGCAATCTGACGGTCGGCAGAATGCTGCTGGCCGCGTTGTGCAAACGCTTGGACGAAGCCGATAAACTGCCCGCTGACACGACGGTCGCACCCCCCTTACTTCCTTCGATTGATCATCTTAATATCCTCAAAACGCTCGATCTCACCCATAAAATGGGCAAAAATGAATTTGAAAAAGCACTTGAGAAATATCAGGGCAAGCTGGCACTGCTAACCCGGACTAAGCCATTCAAGAAATACTCTGTCATTGTGGTATTCGAGGGCAATGATGCCGCCGGAAAAGGCGGCGCGATCCGCCGCGTCACGGGAGCATTGGACGCACGCTACTTCAACATCATCCCAGTCGCCGCCCCCACCGAGGAAGAGCGCGCGCAACCCTATCTCTGGCGGTTCTGGCGGCACATCCCCCGGCGAGGACGGGTGACGATCTTTGACCGCTCATGGTATGGCCGGGTGCTGGTAGAACGCGTAGAAAAATTCTGCTCCGAAGCCGACTGGATGCGCGCTTACAGTGAGATCAACGATTTTGAGGCGCAACTGGTGCGCCACAACATTATCGTTGTCAAATTCTGGCTGTCCATCAGCAAAGAAGAACAACTCAAACGTTTCAAGGAGCGTGAAGCCGTTCCCTTCAAAAACTACAAGATAACCGCAGATGACTGGCGCAACCGCGAGAAATGGGACGAATACGAACAGGCCGTCTCCGACATGGTAGATAGAACCAGCACTAAAATTGCGCCGTGGACGCTGGTGGAAGCCAACGACAAAGACTTCGCCCGCATCAAAATACTCAAAACCCTGTGCGAGCAGATCGAGGCTATGCTGAAGAAAAACCGTATCGCAATCGGGTAAGTGTTGCGCTTATCGTCTGAAACTTAGCACCACCACACCCGCCGTCACCAGCAAAATCCCCAGCCATTCGCGCAGACTGGGGCGCTCGTTCAGGAATATCACGGCGAACAGCGCGACCAGCACCACGCTGAATTTATCCACCGGCGAGACCTTGGACGCTTCGCCCAGCTGCAAGGCGCGGAAGTAGCACACCCAGGATGCGCCCGTGGCGAGTGCCGACAACGACAGAAACAGCCAGGTTTTTTGGCTCAGAGCGAAAGGATCGCTCCACCTTCCGGTGAAATACACGAAGCCCGACAACACCAGCAGAATCACGAAAGTTCGGATCAGCGTGGCGAAATCCGAATTCACACCTTGCAAGCCGAGTTTGGCGAAAATCGCGGTCATCGCGGCGAATACAGCCGAAAGAATTGCCCAGTAAAACCAGCCGTGTGCCGCCATGTTACTCACCTCCATTAAACTTCCGAACCCACGGGTTGCACCAGCACCCACGGGCTGACGACCACCGTCCACAACTGCGCGTCCTTTTCCCACCAGGTTTTTGCCTGTTCGTCCGTGACTTTGCCGAACTGAGCTGCCGCCATCCATTGCCCGATGAGCGCGGCGTTGTCCACCGACATCTGGTAAGCCGTCTCGACCAAATCCAGTTCGGGTGAGACATACAGCACTGCACCGCTGGCAAAATAGCGTTGCATCTCGCGCCACGCCATTTGCGCGGTTTCCAGATTGAGTTTGGCGCGGTTCACTTCTTCCAGGTTAATCATTGCTAACACTTTCAATTTACTCGGTTTTTAGATAATTATTCTTCACGCGAATGTAATGCTCGGCAGAATAGCGCAGATAGGCGATCTCCTCGACAGTCAACGCCCGCACCGCCTTGGCGGGTCTGCCCATGTACAGCATCCCGCCTTGCAGCAGCTTGCCCGGCGACACCAGACTGCCTGCCCCTATCATCACGCGGTCGGGAATCACCACATCGTCCATGATGATGGAACCCATGCCGATCAGACATTCGTTGCCGATGGTGCAGCCGTGCAGGATGACCGAATGCCCCACCGTCACATAGTCACCGATAATCAGCGGTGAACCCTCCGGCTTATCCGCCGTCTTGTGCGACACATGGCACATCGTCAGGTCTTGCACGTTCGTCCCGCGCCCGATTGAGATTCGATTCACATCGCCGCGCAACACTGCGTTACACCAGATCGAACTGTCGTCACCCAGCGTCACATCGCCGATAACTTGGCAGGAAGGATGCAGATAGACGCGGTTGCCGAGGATAGGTGGGGTTTGCAGATAGGGTGCAAGTGACATGGTAATCAGAAACTTTCTGGCCACAATCTGGCCGTGTGTATCACTGACAAAATCTGTACTTCATTCGCATCAATTCGATACGCCAGCAAAAGGGGAAAGCGCCCGACAGTCAGCTCACGAGTGCCGCCCACCCGCCCTGCTCGACCAACCAAAGGATTGAGCAATAACACCTCTGCCGATTTACGAATGATCGCAATCACCCGCCTTGCCGCGTGTGGATTTTCCTGCGCGATGTAATCGTGAATCTCCACGAAATCTAACCTTGCTCGCGGTGTATAGCGCAGCTTCACACCTGCGGCTCTGTGTAGCGCGCAAAAAATATTTCCATTTCCTCATCCGAAACAAACTCACCTCGTTTCGCCTGTGCCCAACCTTCCTGAATGCGCGCAGTGATGCGGCGTTGCTGGGCAAGATAGAGTACAACAGCTTCATTTGCCAAATCGCCTTCACTGCGATGGCTTTCTGCCGCCAAATGATCGAGCTGAATTTTCAACTCTGGACGAATCTCGAGGGTATTCATGGCGATGCTCCAAAAATATGTTTAGTTTCTCAAATCTCACACACTGTAACTACTCAATCCTTATTACACCACGACTCACAAAGAATAATGGGTACAACGGCATTAGTGTTTGATTTCTCGAAGCATGGCCGCACGAAGAATTTCATTGATACGAGTCTGATAGCCTTTTCCCTGAGACTTTAACCATGCCAACACATCAGAATCAACGCGGACGGTTGTGGAGGTTTTAGTAGGGCGGTAATAAGGATTTTGCACTGCATTTTTCCAGAACGCATCGGTCAGTTCTGGAATGTCAGTAAAATCAATCTCCTTCTCCGCCATACTGGCTAACGCTTTCATTTCAGCTTGTTGCGCCTCAGTGAGCGGCGGCGGATTGGCGGCATCCAGGGTGAACTTAACGGTTTTCTTCATAATGTATTCGCTCCTTTTTATCAGCTCTGCGTGCTGAAATAATCTCGATCACTTCACGCTTTTCGTCATGCTGTACGGTGTGTGCTACCAATAACAGCAAGTAGCCATCAACTACGCCCAGCGTTTGCCAGCGATATTCGCCCTTCTCAATACGATCCTGGTACGTCAGTGCCAGCGGATCAAGAAATGCACGGGCTGCGTTCTCAAAACTGACGTGATGCTTGGTGAGATTGCTGCGAGCTTTCGCCTCATCCCATTCAAAACGAATATCCATGCGTTAATGTTACTACATAATTGTTGGATAAAGTATATGCGTTCAGCCTGGCAACTTCCACTGCATCGCCTCTCCAGCCCTAAGCGGCACCAGCCTATGCTCACCAAATCCAATTGAATCAGGTACTTGCCATGATTCACGGCGCAGGGTGACGGTATCGGTATTGCGCGGCAGACCATAGTAATCCGCACCATAGAAGCTGGCAAAGGCTTCCAGTTTGTCCAGTACACCCGCCGCCTCGAAGGCTTCGGCGTACAGTTCAAGGGCAGTATGTGCGGTGTAGCAACCGGCGCAGCCGCAGGCGGCTTCCTTGGTGTGTTGGGCGTGCGGGGCGCTGTCGGTGCCGAGGAAGAATTTCTTGTTGCCGCTGGTGGCGGCTTTTACCAGCGCTACACGGTGCGTCTCGCGCTTCAGTATCGGCAGGCAATAGTAGTGCGGGCGGATACCGCCTGCCAGCATGGCGTTACGGTTGTAGAGCAGGTGTTGCGGCGTGAGCGTGGCAGCGAGGGTGGCAGGCGCACTGGCGACGAACTGCGCGGCATCCAGCGTGGTGATGTGTTCGAACACCACGCGCAACTCAGGCAGGTCGCGCAATAGCGGCTGCATCACGCGCTCGATGAACACCGCCTCGCGGTCGAAAATATCTATGTTGCTGTCGGTCACTTCGCCGTGCACCAAGAGCGGCATCCCGCAACGCTGCATTTCTTCCAGTGCCGCGTAAGTGTTGCGGATGTCGGTCACGCCTGCATCGGAATTGGTGGTCGCGCCCGCCGGATACAGCTTCACCGCATGCACCACGCCGCTGGCCTTGGCCTTGCGTATCTCTTCGGCGCTGGTGTTGTCGGTCAGATATAGCGTCATCAGCGGCTCGAACTTCATACCCGCAGGCAGCGCGGCGAGGATACGCTGACGATATTCCAGCGCCAGCGCGGTCGTGGTCACAGGTGGGCGCAAATTGGGCATGACGATGGCGCGGGCGAACTGCCGTGCGGTGTCGGGCAACACCGATTGCATCAACGCACCGTCGCGCA